>JAABUL010003237.1_pt1 | contig 24719 bp, 20 predicted proteins | sample 5559151 | NCBI WGS metagenome assembly JAABUL01 (sample SAMN10711876, study PRJNA513368) | rock metagenome | isolation source: Antarctica rocks | place: Antarctica: Victoria Land, Pudding Butte sud | reverse complement strand
CGACAGTGATCCAAAGGTACACTACAGGAGACTATGGATATACAAAGAGCAGAACTTCCAATCTGACCGGATAGGCTCCGATGTTTGATGTCCTAAACATTGTACATACCGACCTTGTTAAATTTGTAATCTATGTATTAACAATGCATTGGCAAAGCTCTACGATAGGGGGCACAAGGGCTTGAAGCAAGGCGCCCGAAATTTGGACGTGGTTTCGCTAACATATCATAGTTTGGAAGCATGAGTTCCTCAACTACAAGTCCGACAGTTGTTCTTCGATCTAGGATTACCATGACAACGGTCCAACCATGTCCCAGTTTCGAACCCTAGTAAACAAAATCCAGAATGCTGCAGCTCTCACAAGTCTACATCGTTGAAGTCCATCGACCTTGGTCAGCTCTGGGGTGTTTCTGTTTGCTTCTTATAGGTGATATCTTTGGCACTACTATACCATCAACACTCATCCTCCTTTGTCCACTACAGATGGTTCAAAGTCGAATGTTACTGAGTTCTAGGGAATCAAATCTACATTGGTCCTAAGGATCGATGATTTACGAGGTTCAAGCAGAGCGCAGACCTAAAATCACAGTCGATGTAGTGAACGCAGTTCCTTACAGAGGGAAAATTCTGATGTTGTTTCGTCAAAGGATAATAGGATCAGCAGCTGGCGACTTGGTTCACAGGTCAGTCCACTTGAAAGCCTTTCACGTCCTTCAAACAGTGCGATACTGTGTCAAGCACTGAGATCTTTTCTTGCTCAATGAACCGTTGACTGTTAAATGTCAAGGCTTGATTGAAGCTTTATAATCTGACAGCCTTTTCAGGGCAAATGTGGTTGGCCGAGATGTCGGATTTAGGACTTACTGTAAGCCCGTTTTCACAATGGCGTTTGCCGCACTAATCTCGCCGCATCACCGACGACCCCTGTCTCCGTACTCCGCAACCTGGGGGATGGGATCAACAAGGCGACGATACAACACCAATCAAAGACCATGGAGATGCATGGAAATGGGACAGGAGTCGATCTACAACCCAACAATGCGACAGTACCGAGGCCCCACACGAGATCCCGCTCCCACGGTGCGGGGAATCCGTGAATTCTCTCTCTTGCCACATTATTACGTAGGTAGCCCACAATCGTCTTTTGCAGACAGCATACGAGGACGATGATATACAGCTTTCTTTCCTAGGAAATACTACATTTGCTTATTCTTAATTCTACGTGTTCTCTTCTTCATGGTCTTGCTATGTCGTGAGATTCCTTGCAGCTACCTAATCTGATGATCTATATATCTTGATATCTTTAACCCCAGGTATTAGACGCCGAAATTGCTACGGCGCAAAGACTGCCGTGCTAGATCCCCGTGGGACTATCTTGCTGTTTACAAGCTAGATTCAAGCGCCAGCAAGTGCTAAAGACATCACTCTTTGCCAATCTACCATATTCACTTTCTCTACCTCGGCCATTTCCATATATTTAATATTACTTCAACACTGGCATCTTCCCCCATCCCGCCTGCCCCGTGTGCCCTTCTCCCAAAGCCAAAGAGTAAAGCAACACTTGACCAACCAAGCCCACCAAGCCCACCATGGCATCCGAACACCACCTGAACCGATTAGCCACCAATGACTGTAGGTTTCAGCTGGACTTGCTGACAGGAGTTTCAATTGACGTCTGTAGTGGAAATCGGTGCTACTGATGCAGTTCAGAGGCATATCCATAGACATGTTGTACCTCCCAAGCCAGTATCGCAGCGGAAACTCAACTTCGAGCATTCGAGGTGAGTACTGCCTGTTGCGTAAACCTTTGTTGATGCTAACTGGGCTGTAGACCGCGCTGGCTGAGAGAGTGCATGGCAGAAGCTACTGGGGTATTCTTCTATGTGTATGTCCTCTATCAGATATATGCAGTAGGCCAGTAGACTGACGATTTCCATAGCTTCCCTGGCATTGCTGCAATTGCCACGTTCACCCTCAATGCTCTCAGCCCATTAGGCGCCTCGGCCTTTGGCGGCCTTTTCCAGATTGGCTGGGCGTTTGCAATTGGTATCGCGTTCGCCATCATCACCTGTGCGTCCACATCTGGAGGCCATTTCAACCCTGCTATAACGATTTGTTTCGCTATTTGGCAAGGCTTCCCATGGAAAAAAGTGCCACACTACATCATGTCTCAGATATTTGGGGCCTTCATGGCGGGGATCCTTTTGATGGGAATGTATTGGCCAGAGATTCAAGCGTTCAAGGCAATCACGCTTAAAGAACACAAGCCTTTGGTTGCCAATGGCGGTCCTGCCAGTATACTCTGCTCGTTCCCCAACCCAAACCAGACGTAAGCTCGGCTATCGAATTCGGAGTTATGACTTACACTAATTTTCCATTTAGGAATCTCGGTTACTTGTTCTTGATCGAATTCTTCGTTGACAGCTACATCGTAAGTACTATCAATATCTCATGGTGAACTAAGAGCTAATTTTGATCAAGGGCATCGTCATCTGGGCCTGTCTGGACCCCGCCAACCCCTTCATGTCTCCCCAAGCCGCCCCCTTCGCCATCGGTCTTGCATACGCAGCCATGGTCTGGGGATTCGCTGACATTACTATCTCGACTAATCTAGCAAGAGATCTGGGCACTCGATTCGTTGCTGCCATTTTCTTCGGCCGCGAAGCCTTTACCTACCTAAATTACTCCTGGATTGCCATTCTGGTCAACATCCCTGCTACTATCTTTGCTACCGGCTACTATGAGTTCCTGATGCGGGATTCCGTAGCGAAAATTGCGGGCGGCCATGCTATGCATGAGCATGGCGAGGAGGGTCTGATGCGTCATGTTACCAGAACCGTATGTTCCCCGTTCGCTTGTTGAAGAGGCGTGCATTTGGCAATGCGGTTTACTAATTTGTTTGGTAGGCACCAATAGAAGGTGGAGCCACCAACATGCTCAATGGCAGCGGCTCGGACGACTACGCGATAGGAAAGCGAGAGCACTGATTGTGATGCTTAGAGTTGGTACAAGGGGAGGTTCTTGCCAAATTCATCCGCTTGAACAGGTGGCATCTGGTGTTGCAGATCTGGAATATCGACAGTATATAGTCCACTGGCTTTCCTCCCTGGTATATAAACGCTTGCTTCTTGTGGTTCTTCGTACCTACTGCAGCTGTATATGTATAAGATGGAGAAACATCAGGCTTGCAGGTTGTTCTGGGTTTATCAGATCCACAATTATGGCTATTGTACATAAAATCGAGGTCACCAAATACCAGGTGTATAGGACTAGCCATTCAAACCTTCCATTGTACAGAGACCTTGCATTTACTACTATTTACATAGCTTGGCTTTCATTACTTAGCTACAATGTCATATTGAAAACCTTCGTGCGTTCTCTTCCCTTTCCAGATCTTCGTCATCAGCAACTTCTATCAACATCAGGAGACCCGAACTTGGTTTCATCAATCGATATGCCGATTGAAGTTCAACTAGTATTTCGAGGTCTCTGCTACTCGAACACAGTGTGTGCGAATAGTTTCTAAGAGAATCAATCGAAAGATATTGAATATTTAGAACAGAACCATATAGGGATTGGAAAAAAATCAAGGAGGGATCAACAGATTATTAAAGGGACGATTAAGGAACACTTCATACCCACTCAGACAGAGCACATCATCGACATGATGCTCGCGCTTCATCCCGACCGTCAAGGGCAGATGAGGAGCGTCGTCGACGTGACGTCGACGAATGAACGAGGGGCGATTATCGCTACCTCGCAGAAGAATTCAGTCAAGGCGAAAGATATACAGAAGGAATTACACAAGCTGCGAGTACTCTATGAGCTTAACGAACGTAGAAACAACGAGCTGATGCTCTGAAGAAAGATGAAAAGTTTGACAGAGATGATAGAAAAGCTGACGCGTCAACGCGTCGCTGCGTCGACTGTCAATCAGTGCATGAAGAATCAGCTGAAGAGACTGAAAAAGATAACAGACAGACTTGAAAAAGAGTTCATGAAGAAGAGAAAACACGTTGACAGCTGAGCGAAGAGAGTGAGCATGAAGTCGACGACATCATTTGAAAGTCATCTTGTGTTCAATGTCGACATATCATTGTCAGTGCAAAATCATTGTGAGAAATTTGAAGTAAAGATTTTCATTAAAGAGAAAGAAGAAATAAAGAGAATCATGACAACAACAATGAAGAACATAATGAAATGAGCGAGAGAAATTGATGTTGACGAGACGTTGTCAACGCGCAAGAACATAAAGACGATGAAGAGATGATTGAGACTGCTGATATTTTGAGTCAAGATGAAGAGCAGCAAGAAAACATTGAAGAAAAATGATTTTTGAATCAAAGAGATATTATCAAATGCATGTCTGCATGAAGTCAGTTTTGAAATAGTGATACATGAAATTAAAATCGAAGAAATGTCTAAGAACATAAAGAAGAAAGAGACGAGAACGCTCATCAAGATCAACAAAGACATACATTCAGAAATGATGATCAAGAAGATTAAGTGACTCACAAAGAAGAATGAGCAGAAAAAATATGTTTTGCTGATGATACATGTAATCAGCGCTGAAATGATGAACAAGCTGATCAATGAAAGAGTATGTCATGAGATCAACATAAAAATTACACAGTTCTACAACTTAAGCTGCAGAGTGCATCAGTGTTTAAAGTATCAAGAATATGATCATAAGATGTATGAATGCAAAAACAAGCAAAGATGCGTTTACTGCATGCTGAATTATCGCTTGAAGCATTGTTTTTACAAACAGACTTGAGACATGTGAAAATATGAAGCATGTTAAGACATATACAGAGTCTTTGACTCTCAATGTCATAAACAACAAGCTGAAAAAGAAAGAATAAAGAGAGTCACAAAGCACAAATCTTTATATCATGTTGTACGAAGACAAAAAGAACTCAAGACAGTGATATCAAAGACATTCACAGAAACATTTATCAGTCTGAAATTGCTGATGAACAACGACTTGAAAAGAAAGCAAAGATGTTCAATGAATGAAAGTCATCTGCTCAGCACAATCATCACATCAGAAAACACTATATTGAATCACTTGATCAAGAAGTTAAGATCAAATGAATTGAAGTCAACATCAATCACATCGTTATTAATGTTATCTTTTGTTAAGAATTTTACAAGTTGTTATGATTTTAATCTTTGTAAAAAACAATCACAACGCACGCATCACAAATTTTGAAAAAGAGCACTACAAACAAGACAGAGTGAATCTAGAAGATGATTGAACGACGATGAATTGCACGAATCGCAGCAATGCTGATTCAAAGATGATTGCGAGCAACGTTGATTCATCACAAGAAAACAGAGATGTAAGGTCGAAATGCTCACATGATGATGAAGAGAACGTTGCTAATATTATTGATCTACTAATAAAGATATCAACGTTAGAGAAAGAGAAGAGCAAAGATCATTCGTGAAAAGAGATAGCATTGAAGCTGGTTCAACGTCTTCGACTCGACTCAGAAGAAAAACATCACGTGAATCAGAACGCGTTCATCGCGAAGAATGTATAGAAACTGAAGGCATCAGTTCAACTGCTTAACAAGCAGTTGCATACACAGAGAAACACGCGTCTTTCAATGAAAATCACGTCATGAGCGAACGTGACAAGAGAAGAAATAGCGACGAGAAAGCAATGTTCTAGAGATGACTCGTCGTCGCTTCGCAAGAGACGAGAAGTCATGGTTAAAATAATGAACAGAAGAGAAATAGAAGAGATACAGAAGAAGTCTGTTAGAGATCAGCATAGAGCGAGTCAATATGAGTGTCATTTAACTAGAAGATAAATGCTAAGGAAGAAAGGTAGCTACAGGAAAGAAGCTGGCTACATATGTGTGTTCCTCAGCCGACGCTAGGCCCAATAGGGACTAGTCAAGGTGACGGAGCGAGGATAGGCCTGGCAAGGCTAGAAGGCTGAGCCTGGCAAGGCTAGGATCGTGACATTACCCCCCCCCTTCGACGATTCATGTCCGCATGAATGTATTTCCTGCCCGGCTCGGTTGATTGCCCAATCATGATTTCACAGGCCCAGGCCTGTTAAATCGTGATTGGTTGAATTGTCGATTAGCGCGGTTTGTTCGGGTATCGAATATGGAAATCGTCAACGACCTCCTGAGCGTTCATAAATTCGTCGCCATCAGCGTTGTACCAATTGAGGTCATTGTCATAGCCATTCCATTTGACCCTATACTGAAGCCGTCTTCGATACCGGCGGGAATCCAATATATCATCTATTTCCCACTCGTCTTCGTCGTTTACCACTATTGGACCTGGGGGTTCGTTCTTTTGACCAGGCAAGGGGTCGTCGGCGGCAGGGCGAAGCAGGTCAGGATGAAATACATCATGAACACGCATAGACTCTGGTAATTCCAGTTTATATGAAGAGCCGACGGGACCTAGATTGGTGAAAGGACCGAGCATTTTGTCATCTAGCTTCTTGGAAGGTCTCGCTGTAACGATGTTCCTTCCATTCAGGAACACTTTTGATCCGGCCTCGTAATCAACTTCTTTTCTATGCTTATTGGCTTGTTCCATCATTTGTTCCCGTGTTTTGGCTAGCGACTCGCGGGCAAACTTCAGTGTTTTGTTCATATGTTCAGATATATCCTCGGCTTTAGCCGCCTGCAAGCGTTCACGGGAACTTTCATATTCGATGACATCGGGTTCAAAGCTCATACGAGGATGAAAGTCTTTGTTTAGAAAGAAAGAGGTCGAGAAGGTGGCTGAGAACAGAGCATTATTGTCGACGAACTCGGCCATGAGTAGTAGCTTAGCCCAGTCATTCTGCATGTACGAACAGAAGAATCGAAGGTACCTTTCGACGTTCTGATTGACTCGTTCACTTTGACCGTCGGTCTGGGGGTGATAGGCTGTGAAGAGTCGAAGGTTAATGCCTAGCCTTTTGCAAAGCGACTTTCATAGAATGAAGGTAAATTGGGGGCCTCGGTTCGAAACAATGAAATCGAGTAAACCGTGTATCCGATATATTCACTGAAGCATTAGCTCAGCTGTTTTTTCTGCTGTGATTCCCTCGTCATCAGTGAAGCAAGGAATATAATGCCGTTTCTTTGTCAGTTTACATATCACTGTTAGTATGACGTTTTTGCCTTCCGAAAGAGGTAAGTCGATGATGAAATTCATGACTATGTTCTTTCATCGCTGTTCGAGTATGAATAGAGAATGTAGTAGTTCATTGAATTTATTTCGAGAAGTCTTTGATCGCTGGCAAATGTAGCAGTTTCGAATATATCGATCTATTGTCTTTCGCATTGAAGATCAATAGTAGTATCTTCTTATGATCTTCATCGTTCTGAGAATTCCGGGATGATCAATAGAAGATTGATTGTGAACTTCTCGAATTAGCATCATTTGAAGATGCTCATCGAAGGAAATTCATAGAAGGTCACTTCGATATAGTATTTCGTTCTGAACTCGACAATTTCTTAATTTAGTATCTTCGTATTGAGCTTCATCTTTTAATACGACTTCACGAAGTAGAATACAATTCTCGTTGATTCTGTTAGCTTCTAGAATCAATTGATAAATTGGTTCATCGTTCTCTTTCTCTTCTAGATCAGCGATTTTCATTCGATTCGACGTGAGAATTGTAGTTCGCTGATAGCGACATCGTTCATTCTCGAGACTTCTAGAAACTGAATCGACTCGACGAGTCAATGCATCGACTTTGATGTTTTGTTTGCCTGAGCGATACATGATTTTGAAGTTGAAGTCAACGAGCTTTTGTACTCAGCGCATTTGACGTCTACTTAGCTCTTTATCTTTCATTAATGACGTTAAAGCTTGATGATCAGTGAACATCTTGATGAGTAGCTCAGTCAATTTCAGCTCAGATCGTCAATGCTTGAAGACATGAATGATTGCTAGTAGTTTCTTGTCATAGATCTCGTAATTGCACTCAGCGAGGCTCAGATTCTTGCTGTAGTAGATCATCGAATGCAATGTTTCTTCGTCGTCATACTGAGAAAGTATGTCATCGTTGATGTAGTCGAATGAGTCTGTTTCAAGAATAGCCTTTCTATTCTGATCAAAATGACGAAGAATAGAGACTTCAGTCATTCGTTTCTTCATATGATCAAAGATCGTTTGACAAGCTTGATTTCATTCAAATATCATCTCTTTTTGAGTTAGTCGAACCAGAGAACGAACAATCTTCGAAAAGTTCTTTATAAAACGTCGATAGAAATTGCAGAAGTCGACGAAGAACTGCATCTGAGTGAGGTTTGTAGAAGTAGATCATTCGACTACTGCTTGTACTTTTCTGAGATTCATCTTTAGTTCTTCGATGAATAGCAATAGTTTCAGAAAGAAGATCTTCTGAACATGAAACTTGCATTTGTTTATATTCATCTGAAGGTCAGTCTCTTGTAGTCTATGTAGAACTAATCATACGTGTCGCTTATGTTTCTTCAGTGTTTTGCTGTAGATGATAATGTCATCTAGGTAGGCTTGACAAAACTGATGAAGGTAGTCAAATAGCACGTCGTTCATATAATGTTGATAGAAAGTCGAGCCGTTGATTAATTCGAAAGGCATCACGTGATATTTGTAGAAATCAAAAGAGGTGATAAAGATAGTCAAATCTTCGCTACCTGAATGCATGCGTAGTTTGTTGAACGTGACAATGATGTTCAATCGAGTCAGGTACTTACTTTCTTGTATACGAGCGAGAGTCTCGTCTATTAATGGCAAAGGGTAGCGATCTCGTTTGGTCAAAGCATTGAGCTTTCTGTAATCGACGCAGAAACGCAAGCTATCGTCTTTCTTTTCGACGAATAGTATGAGCGAAGCATATGAAGCTGAGCTAGAAGATATAAAGCCTTTATTCAGATGCTCGATCAGGTAATTCTTCATCTTTTGAAGCTTGTAGCCAGACATATGATAGAGACGACTTCGAGAAGATGTTCTCTCGTCGATCAACTCAATTTTATGATCATAGAGACGATGAGAAGGTAGTTGATCAGTCATCGCTCGGTCAAACACGTCTAGATAGTCATGATATTTCGAAGAAAGCTTAGCTTTGACTTCTTTCAAGATCTCTTCATGTGAAAGCTCTTGTAGATTTACATCTTCGAGTTTATTCCTAGCTGTTTTTAGAAGTCGATCGATTTTCGTGACGATGATCGTGAAAGTAGTCACATTCGACCGTTTGACTAGTGACCTATATGCTGCAGTCTTTATCATTGCTATGTTCATTGAATCGGAAGGCGAAGCGAAGTTGACTGAGCTAGGTGGTTTCACGATTTTACTGAATGAAGATGACTTCTCGCTGAGTCGAGTGATGACAGAAGAGGTAGATCTCTTTAGTATTTGAGTAGAGATCGAACTCTTCTGTTCTATCGCGATTTTCTTGCTCGAAAGAACAGCCGAATGAGCTTTGGTAGAAGCTTTGATATGAGCTTCGAAACTAGGAAATTGAAGACGATCGTCTCTCATATCAATAGTCACTTCGATCTTGTTCATTCATGTTTTTTCGAGAATCATCTGATGTTGATTTAATCGAGTGATCAGCATAGAAACGAAACGTTTCATATGATCTTGAACAGTTAGATTCAGATAAATCGCATGAGTAATGAGCTTTTTTGCATAATGATCATCGAATTTCCTTATTGATTTGAGCTTGGTTAAAGATAAAGATTCGATTTGCAAATGATCACAAACATTCTGCGCGATTAATTCATCAATGAACGAATAGTCAGCTGCTTCAGTGTCAATCAATGACTTTAATGAGTAACTAATTTCATTGCTAGATAGTACACATTCAGTAGTCAAAGGTTTTGAAGCAAAGAGATCATTTGAACTGCTCGTTGTTGAAGAAATTAACACATCTTTCATCGCGTCTTTGATGAAAGTCACTAGTTTTTTGTCTCATTCTTCGATTTCTCTGTAAATAATTCCTTCTCTTCTTTCGACATGATGACCTCATTGAGACGAGAAATGAATGCACGAGATGTCGAAGTACTAGTCTTCAGCTGAGAACAGTTCTTTGAAAGATGACTCGATACTTTGCAGTTGAAGCAGATGATTGACATTCTTGATCGTTCAGGTTCAAGGATGGAAAAAGTAGCGAGCCGAACATAGCTAGTAGTCAAGGCTGATGCTGATGTCGACGAAGGAACGAAACGTTTTTTCGAAGCTGCTATCGATTTGACTGTTCGTTGCTCGTCACGTAGCTGATAATTGACTCGTTGTTTGTTATTCACATCTTGAAGAAAGATCTTGAGCTTATCAAGCGAGCTAAACTCTATGAGGCAAACTGACAACGCATTCTGAAGACGATTATTGATTTTATTCTGAATGTCGTTCATCAGAGTGATATCGTCGTAGTTCAGAAAGCTGAATATTCTAGTGAATTCTGAATAGAAGAAGCTGAAGAGCTTGTTGAGCTGCTTCAGAGCGACGTATTTGCGACGACACTTTCGAATCAGGTTCTGATCTTCGTAAATTTCTTTCAGATGTTTCAGTAGCTCTGATAGTGATTGATAGAATGAGAAAGCATCAACACGACGCTTTGCATAGGTTTGCTGATCAGCATCGCCTTCTAGCCTGAAAACCACATAGGCAATACGAATCTTTTCAGTAGGGTAATGGTTCGCGTTGACATCGAGCTTGTCAGCTATTTTGATGTTTCATGTCTCTCAGGTAGAGTCATCTGTTTCGATGAAAATGAGTGAATTCGAAAGCTTGATGAACTTGTGATGATCATTCCCGTTATCGAATAGAGTGAATGACTCTTGTGAGCTTCGAGAGCGTTGGTCGACTTCAGGAATCGGTGAGACCTCTTCCTGATTGACTCGATGCTCGGCTGGCTGAGTCTCTTGACGAGGCATAGATCGATCAGCTTGACGTTGTTTCGCTCTGAAGTTCAACCGCTCGCCTTGTAGCTGGTGAATCTTTTCCTCTAGCTCATCGTTCTTATCAAAAGCGACTTCTAGTTGTTTCGCTCTCTTTTTGTGATCTTCTTGTACGAGAAGTCAGTGTTCATTGAGTTGTAGAGTCAAGTCGCGCTGACTTCGAAGCTCGTTCAGCATATTGATGACTTCGTTGAGTTGATTGCTGACTCAATGAAACAGTTGTTCTTCGATGTTTATGTTTCATGCGATGACAGCTTTCTCAGCTTCGACTGAAGCATCGATGAGTAGAAGTGAAACTCTTCTATTGACAGTGCTTCTGAGCAGACGATTTGTTCGAAGCTCAACTGGCTCGACGTCGCGTGTCATGATGAGAGAAGGTAGAAGTTGTTGAGGTAAGAGTAGATGTTTTTTGGTGAGTGAAAATTCAAAGAATTCCTTGTGAATTTCAGGTAATAATTGAGTGCTTTATTCGAAGAATTTCTTGCGAATAGACTGGTGAAAATGAGTGTAGAATCGAAGAATTTCTTGCGGTCTAAAATGATGGTGCAAATTTGAAGAATTTCTTGCAAATTTTCCTTACTGAATAGATTGTTTCATATCATCTATTCGTCGATAGCAGAATAGTAGATGGTGAGCATTTATCTAATGTTAGAGACCAGCATAGAGCGAGTCAATATGAGTGTCATTTAACTAGAAGATAAATGCTAAGGAAGAAAGATAGCTACAGAAAAGAAGCTGGCTACATATGTGTGTTTCTCAGCCGACGCTAGGCCCAATAGAGACTAGTCAAGATGACGAAGCGAGAATAGACCTGGCAAGGCTAGAAGACTGAGCCTGACAAGGCTAGAATCGTGACAAAGTCGATTGAACAGATTCTACAGAGAATCGCAGACGTGTCGACAGGTCAAAGAAACCTAATCGTGTCACTTCGCAAGCTGAGCAGCGATGACATTTTTCTTCACGCAGTTAGCTCAGATGCTCAAGCAAACCTGAAAAAGACTCAGACGTGAGCAAAAGAAATCGCAAGTTCAACATGCGTAGCACGTCGAACCTTTGCAATGCTGACACATGAAGTATGCACTACAATAGACATGAACAATCAAGAAAAGATCATTGAAAGACTGATAAAAGATAACGCGAGACTTCATGAAGATCTGAAAGTTCTAAGAATAGTCTGACTCAAGAAGATAGCAGATAGCAAAAAGACTCATTCGTCGCTCATCGTAAAGATCGCAATCGAAGTGATGATGAATCAACTAATGAACGTGAACATGCTGAACTTGTATCAAGAATGTGCATGCAAGCTATTTGAAAAGAACTGTCGCATCACACAATGCTTCAGATATCACGAATTTGATCACATGATTAAGATCTGCAGAAAGAATCAGCGCTGCGAAAAATGCGCAGACAAGCATCACATAAAGAAGTGTGTAATGTCTTCAAATAGAAGATGTTGCATCAACTGCAATGAAAATCATGAACTCTGAAGATGCATCTGTCTCAAGTGATAACAGCAGATGAAACAAGCGTTCGAAATCTATAGAAACAGATCATTCAGATACTCTGAAACGTCTAAATACAATTGCACATTCTTCTCACTGTCTCTGAACTCTTTAGATTCAATGAACTTTTCAGATTCAATGAATTCTTTCGATTCAACAAATCTCTCAAGCTCAGCAACAGTCATGCTGAAAACATGCAGTTGAATCGCTGATGAATCAGCTTGACAGATAGTAGAGATCAAGAAGAGATGAGTCGATCTTTTCTTTTGCGTGAGTAGTGACTCAGATGAGACAACATCTGAGCAGATTCAGAAATATTCAATCAGAAAGTGAGAAAGATCATCAATGATCGAAAGCATACAAAAAGTCTTCTCATTGCAGAGTTAACAACAGCTACGAATAACTTTATGATGAAACAGTCTTTTCTACGAATTCTACAGTACAACATCAGAAAATCATTAAGAATTCAAGAATCATTTCTAATTAACAAAGAAGTTCGCGAATTCAACATAGTAATTATACAGAAGCAAAATCACAACAACAACAATTCACAGTCATTTAGCTCAGCACACAACTTCTTTCATCTAGTGAAAAACTCGTCATCTCAATCAAGAACATGCATATACATTAACAAATATTTAAGACTTGATCAATGAATAGTAGAAACAGCTGAGTCATACATTTGCTTAATCAGAATATTAACTTGCAACACAGACAACGAAATGCAGATGTTAAGACTTCTAAACGTTTACAACTCATGCTCACTGTTTATTACATTCACAGAGAAATTTTTAATCATTTCTCATTTGAATGAACTACTCAAGAATGATTGTGAACAACTGATTGTAAAAGATTTCAATCTACATCATTCTCACTGAGAGAAATGAAGATGCTTCACTCATCATATGACAACTGATACTTTACTAAACATCATTACAAATGCAAGACTGAAATTATTACTGAAATCAAACATTATTACTTGTGAAGCTCACAATCAATTTACGATGATTGATCTAGTCTTTAACAGCGAGAAAATACAGTTCATGACATGCAAGTGCAAGATACAAATCAATCTGCATCAGAGATCAAATCATCTTTTGATCATCACAGAGCTATGTTTACAAACAATCTCAGTGCAATTCTTGACTTGATGACTTTGAAAGAAAATGAATACAGAAGCATTGAGTGCTTATCTGCAAATACATCTATCTTTGAAACACTCTTTAGACGACAAGACTATGATGAATGTCAAAGTGTGCAAGATTATCAGAGTGTTACAGAAGATCATCGAGAAATTTATCTTCTTGACAAAGTCATCAAATTGAGCAAGAGACTTTTGAAATCAAAGCTGCTTTAAAGTAGTAATGAAATCAAGATGACTGCAAATCATATGAAAAACGCAAGACACATTAGAAGCGTGAAATGAATATCTGAAGCATAATAATCATAAAAACAAGATCATTCGACAAATGAAATGCGCACACTTCAGAATACAAATGCATGAGCTGAGCGAAGCACTCAAATCGATATGATGCTTTGCAAAATGAGCTAGAATCGAAAGTCAGCTATCTAAAAAGCTTTCTCAGTTTTTGTCACTGAAGCGAAGCAACATCGATCATATGACAACAACGTTTGAGAAAAAAATCGAGATACTGCAAGAAAAGTTCTTTTTCTCATCTTCTTAAGCGAATGTCAACGACATTGCAAAATCATTCATATCTCTAACAGTCTCATTCAATTCATGCATCACAGAAGATGAAGTGAAGCAGACAATCAGATGAGTAAAAGCAGACAAAGCATCGAACGCTTCAGATATTTCAAACAGAGCGCTTCAAGCGAGTCTTGCAGAACTGATCTCAGTACTGACGAGTTTATTCAACGCATGTGTAATACACAAGTATCATTCAAAGCAGTTCAAAAAGACTCAGACAATAGTACTACGTAAATCAAAGAAAAGCAACTATATCAATTTGAAGATGTATTGATTCATTGCTTTGCTTGATATCATAAGCAAAGCGCTGAAGTCGATCATGATCAAAAGACTGAGTGACATAGTCAAGACTCATTGCATGCTATCAAATGCTCAAATGAAAGCGAGACGCAAGCAATTCATGATCTCAATGTTAAATCTACTAATAGATCAAGTTCACACAGTGTGAAGCTGTGAAATCAAATATGTGATCTTCATGCTAAGCTTAAACATCGTCGAAACGTTCAATCAAGTCTCACATGTCAGACTTCTGCATACGCTGAAAATGAAAAGAATGTCAAGCTACATAATTGAATGAACACGCAGCTTTCTAAAGAATCAAGAGACGTCGCTAATATTCAATGAATAAATGAGTGACATGCGCGAGATAAATGCAGACATATTGCAGAGATTTCTCATTTCATCAATTTTCTTTCTATTCTTCAACGCAAGTTTAATCAAAAAATGCAAAGCATTGAAAATTAAAATTGAAGTGCTTGACTTCATAAATGATATTAACATTCTAGTCTACGACAGATTCACTGAAGAAATCTGCAGAACATTGAGCAAAGCACACGACGTCTGCGCGAAATGAGCTTGCACTCATGATGCAACGTTTGCATCAGAAAAGTACAAGCTTACGCATTTCACTAGAAAATCAAAGAGATTCAACATGATGATTAGCATACAAATAGAAAGCTCAGTTATCAAATCAAAATCAGACGTATGAGTTCTAAAGATGCAACTGAACATGAAATTGCAATGAGACATGCATCTTCGACAAATAAAGATGAATCACATCATAAGAATGCTGACACTTAGTCATCTTGAAATCTTCACATGAGAAGCTATCTTCACAAAAGCGAGACAAGTATACTCAGCAGTAGTGAGATCAGAAATTGCATTCGAAGCGTCAGTCTGACATCAGCGTGACAAGAAAGATGAACTGTCGAGCAAAGAATGCAGACTAGAAACACTTCAGAATCAGACTCTGTGTCACGTAGCAGAAGCATTCAAAAGAATAAACATTGAAACTCTAAAGACAGAAACATACATGAGTTCGCTACATGTTCATCTGAACATGCTACAAAACAAGATCACGCTACACAGTTGAATCAACGATTGAATGCAAGAGATCAGACAAGCATGCAAACTAATACACATTTGTTTGACGAGAGTTAATCGCGTCATTTCTTGCTCACTCGTCATCAAGAAAATAGTACTTTTGAATGTCTTCATTCAAGAAGATGCGAAGATACAGTCAAGACACAGATGATGCACTCTCTTCTTCACAATGATTTCAACAAGCAATAGCATCGCAATAACGCAGTATCACAAAGATCAATGAAATCAACGATGGAAAAAGTACAGAGAACGTGTTGCAGATGTCAATGTAATCTCAGCACAAAGATTGCATCTGAGCAATAAGATGATAAAGATGCGTGATGATCTTCAGAAAGCAGAAAGCACTCTCGCAATGCACATCAGAATCAAATGCATAGATCTGAATGCTTATCTGCACTCTAGAAATGTTTCAGACATGAATAGTTTGCGATGCAACTGCGAATGAAGTCATCAGATGACGAAGCATGTACTCATGCATTGCTTGAACTGATTGCATCTGCGATCAAGAATGCTACAAGATGCTGACTTCTCAAACTATTGAATAATCGTTGTCATCACGAAGAGTTTCAGAGCAGTAGCGAAGATAATGATGAAAACAGAGCTCTTGAAGCAATTTAAAGTGACTAGAACACTCATTCTCTAACGTGCAATCAACGTGAACAAATTTGATACATAGTCTCAAAACTCACTGTTTCAACTGCATGAAGTAATCATGTAGACTGCAAGTGATTTTCTATCTCAGAGAGTTTTGTTCACTCGATACAGATAGCATAGAGTTTCTCATGAGTCGATCTAATTGATGTCACAAAAGTGTATGAATTTATTATTATTATTTTAATCTTTGTTTAATCTTCATTTATTCTTTGTTTAATCTTCATCTGATTTCATTTTAATTAAGTCTAGCGAAAATTTGATCTAGAAGTGATATCATTAAGACTCTGCATCATATGTGTAAAACATCAACTCAATCAAGTTTAGCACAGAGCTAAGAAACACTCATATAAGAATTGAGTTTTTTTCTGTAGATACTTTTCTTTCTTAACATTTATTTATTAGTTAAATGATACTTTTATGACTCGCTCTAGATCAATCTTTAACAGTAAATAAATGCTAATCAACTACTCTGCTATCAACATGTAAATGATATGAAATAATCTACTTTTATTCAGAAAATTTGCAAGAAATTCTTTGAATTACTTTCATCAAAATACACATTCAAATTTACTCAAATTTATCAAATCAATCACTCAATCTTATTATAAACAAATTTATCTGTCTATTTTTATCTTTCTCACAATGACATGCGACTCTGAATCAGTCAAGTCACGAATAGCTCATCTGCTTAAAAGCATTGCTAGTAAACAAGTTTTTCTTATTTCTTTTGATGTTTCAGCGAAATCTCAGAATGTCACTATCTCATGAAACATCAACATAAGTCAACAACTTTGTCAATGAGCTATTAATCAGTCAGACGAGATCATCAAGATGCTGATCAAGCTAAGAGATCAATGAGACATGACTTTAAAACTCAATGAGCAATGAATTGATCTACAAGTTGATTATATCAAGAGACTTGATGAGTTAAAGATCAATCAAATGACAATAAACACTCAAGAAGAAACTATCATTGAACTATGAGAGAAAGTATTGAGTTTCAAAAAGAGACAGCGTTCAGCTGATCAGTCTCAATCTCAACAGTCTACTGAGTCTCGATCTACTATAAATCATTTATCTCAACAAGATATTGAGTTACATACTTCTATCAAGAATCATACTTGACGAGAAATGTTTAATAAGTTCATCTCATTCAAAAATGAACGTCATCAATTCTACAAATTTTCGATCTCATTTATATTCATTGAAGAAGATGAATTGACTTAAAAAGACTGAAGAAACAAGATGAACAACAAGCTGATTGTCAATGTTGATTAATTCAATGACGAGACTATTTGTATTATTTACATGATGTCTAGACTAGAAGATGACGCTGTAAAATACATTTATGCTTGACGTTATTTTGATTCTTTGAATTTATTCACTTTGATTTACAAGCTATTCAATCATTTGAAAGAAATATACAATGAACTGAATAAGAATTGAAAGTCTTGTCGTGAGTACAACGCTCTGAGACAAGCAGACAAGTCTTTCAATGTCTTCTACTTCAACTTTATGAAGCTATTCAGTTATCTTGAATACAATGATTGCATTCTGATGAACAATCTTCAGAATAAAATCAATAATCAATTGCAGAAATGTTTTATCAGTCTGTTCAGAGAATTTTACTTCACTCACTCGCTTAAGAATCTTTCTTCAAGATGTGAATAATAAACAGCGAGTCAACTATCAGCTACGCAGTTAGCTTCGCTCTGTTATCATCAAAGTTACTGTTGTATCTGATAAATGTGCTGCTACTTCATTGTCAATGATGACTTTGATAATCAATTATGTTAAGTTGACTATCTTTTTTATCTCTGAGTCAGTGAAATCATCAATTATCTGCTACATCTGCAAGACTTTCGATCATTTATTCAAGAATTGTTCTCAGTTGAACAAGATTAACACTTTTGCTTCTCAAGCTTTCATCTCTCGCCTACATGAAATCATCATTTCAAAGAATAAAGAGAATGAGAAAATGTCTTCTTTCAAAGATAACGAGGCAAAAAACTAGAGACTTTCATCAAAAACACGATGAAAGATGTGTTAATTTCTTCAACAATAAGCATGTCAGATAATTCTTTTGCTTCTGAATCTTTAACTACTGAATGTGTACTTTCTAGCAATGAAATTAGTTACTCATTGAAGTCATTGATTGACATCGAAGCTGCTGACTATTCATTCATTAATGAAGTGACTGCGCAGATTGTTTGTGATCAGTTGCAAATCAAGTCTCTGACTTTGATCAAAGCGAAGTCAATTCAAGAATTTGATGATCATTATGTTAAGAAACTCATTACTCATGTCATTTATTTGAATTTGACTGTTCAAGATCATATGATTGACACAGTTTCTATGTTGATCACTCAATTAAATCAACATCAAATGATTCTTGAAAAAACATGAATGAACAAAATCAATCTAGTAATTGATATGTGAATCAATTTTCTTCGATTTTCGAATTTCATCTTTAATCAGAAATTGATTATTCTACTCACAAGCAACAAGACAATCACGAAGCAGAAGAGTTTAACTTCTACTCATATACTGAAGAAATCTTTCACTACATCTCAACTCAGTCTGAAATCATTCTCTTTCAATCAGTTCAATGAGAAGTCAGTTAAACTAATTGAACAGTTAAAATCGTGTGACGCGACTTTAACTAACGTTAAAATTTCTAAATCAACGTCAGGTTCAATGAACATAGCAATAATAGAAACAGCGACATATAAAATGTTAGTTAAATGATCAGACGTTAAGATCTTTGCTGTTATCATCTTGAAAATCGATTAACTCATAACTACAGTTGAAAACAAGCTTGAAGAAGTGAATCTGCATGAGCTTTTTCACGCTGAAGCTCTTGAGCAAGTCAAGATCAAACTTTTCTTTGAATATCACGACTATTTAAATGTTTTCGATTGAGCAATGATCAATCAACTATCATTGCATCATTTCTATGATCACAAAATTGAGTTGATCAATAAAGAAATGTCTTCTTGAAGCAGACTATATCAGATGTTTGATCACAAGCTTCAGAAGATAAAGAAGTATTTGATTGATCATTTAAACAAAGAGTTCATTTTCTTCAGCTTTGCATCATACATCTTGCTCATCTTGTTCATAAAAAAAAAGACGATAGTCTGCGTTTCTGCGTCAATTATAGAAAGTTCAATGCTTTGATTAAACGAGATTACTGCTCTTTGTCATTGATAAACGAGACTTTCGCTTGTATACAAGAAAGCAAGTATCTGACTCGATTGAACATCATTGTCACGTTCAACAAACTACGCATGCACTTAGATAACAAAGATTTGACTATCTTTATTATCTTTTTCGACTCATACAAATATCATGTAATGCTCTTTGAATTAATCAATGAATCAACATTCTATTAACATTATATGAACGACGTATTGTTTGAATATTTACATCAGTTTTATCAGATCTATCTAAATAACATTATCATTTACAGCAAGATCTTGAAGAAACACAAGCAGTATGTATGATTGATCTTGAATAGACTACGAGAAGTTGATCTACAAATAAACATCAACAAGTGCAAGTTTCATGTTCAGAAAACTATCTTTCTAGAACTCTTGATATCAATTGAAGAATTGAAAATGAACTCACGAAAGATGCAAGCAGTCATTGATTGATCTACACTCAATAATCTCACTCAGATGCAGTTCTTCATTGACTTCTGCAATTTTTATCGACGCTTCATCAAGAACTTTTCGAAGATTGTTCGTTCAATGATTCAACTCACTCAAAAGAAGATCATATTTGAATGAAATGAAGTCTGTCAGATTATCTTTGATCATATGAAGAGACGTATGATCGAGAATTTTATTCTACGTCACTTTGATCAAACTTGTGAAACTATTCTTGAAATCAACTCATTCAACTACGTCAACGATGAAGTTCTTTCTCAATATGATGACGAAGAAGTACTACATTCAATTGTCTTTTATAGCAAGAACATGTCTTCTGCTGAATGCAACTACAAGATATATGATAAAGAACTTCTGATCATCATTTGAGCATTTGAACACTGATGACTTGAACTGAAACTAACTGATATTTCAATCAAGATGTTCATCGATCATCAAGCGCTCATCTCATTGATGAAAGATAAAAAGCTGAGCAGACATCAAATGCGCTGAGTTCAGAAGCTTACTGATTTCAACTTCAGAATAATGTATCAATCTGATAAACAAAACATCAAGATCAATGCATTAACTCGTCAAGCTGACGTCATGCTCAAAGATTCAGAAGATGAACGCATTCACTATCAATGAATCACTATTCTGACTTTGAATTGAATGAAAATTGCTGATTTAAAGAAGAACATTAATGAATCAATTTATAAACAGGTTCTTGAAGCTAATAAAATCAACGAGAATTGTACGTTACTTCGCGAAGCAATAGCAAGAGATGAGACACAATATGAAGATATCAAATTGAAGAAGTGTTGAACTCAGAATGAAATCTTGTATCATGATAGTCAGTTATGAATCTCGTTCAACGAGCTTCTACAAATGAATCTGATTCATGAGATACATGATCAATCATCAGTTGATCATTCTGATATTCTTAGAACTGTGAAAGTCATAAAGCGAAACTACTATTGATCATTCATGCGAAAAACGATAAATTGATATATTCAAAACTGCTATATCTGTCAACGTTCAAAGACATCTAGAAATAAATCAAATGACTTGCTTCAATCTCTATTGATATTTGAACAGTGATGACAAAACATAGCAATGAACTTCATTATTAATCTATTTGATTCAAGCGAGTACAACGCTATTCTGACGATCATCTGCAGATTGTCAAAAGAAAGGCATTATATTTCTTGCATCATTGATGATGAAAATATCACTGTCGAAAAGACAGCTGAAATGCTGATTCAATGAGTATATTGAACTCATGATTTATCAAGCTTCATAGTATCTGATTGAGATTTGCAATTCATCTTTATACTATGAAAATTTCTTTGCAAATAACTGAGCATTTTTCTTTGATTATTCATCATTTATCATTCTCAGATCAATGATCAAAGCGAACAAGTTAATCAGAACATCAAGCGATATTTTCAATTCTTCTGTTTGTATATGCAGAACGACTGATCTAAGTGACTACTCATGATTGAGTTTGTTGACAATAACGTCTTGTTCTCAGTCATTTTCTTGACTTTCTTCTTCATGAACAAGAGCTTTCATTCTCATATGAGCTTCAACTCTGACATCATTGAGTATGAAAGCATTCGCGAACGCTTGCAGATTGATCGAGTCAAGAATATATTTGAACAAATGAACAAGACATTGATCTTCGCTCGTGAAGCTCTGATCAAAACATGAAAATAAATGATGAATTAAGCTAATAAGCATAGAAAGAAGATCAATTACAAGATTGAATCAAAGATGTTTCTGAATGAATGAAACATTGTTACAGCAAGATTCTTCAAAAAATTGAATGACAAGATGCTTGATTCTTTTCAGATCATTGATCTCATTGACTCATTCTATAAATTGAAACTATTCAAGACTATGCGTATACATGATGTATTTCATTCAGAGCTTCTTCATCTTGTTGTCAATAATTCTCTGTTTAATCAGAAGAATGAATTCTTGAGATCAATAGTGATAAATGATGAAGATGAATGAAAAATCAACGATATATTGAACTTTTGATGATATCAAAGACGACTTCAATATCAAGTCAAATGAAAGAGTTATGACAACGATCTCAACTGATATAACGCTGATGATGACGAATTTATGAACGCTCAAGAGATGATTGATGACTTTCATATCAAATATTCAAGAAAAGCGCACTAAGAAACAACATTCATGCAAACATGAATAGTCAAGAAAGAGAAGTAATATTATGATTCTAATCTTCATTTAATCTTCATTTATTCTTCATTTAGTCTTTGTCTGATTTCATTTTAATCGAGTTTAGTAAGAATCTGATTTAAAAGTGATATCATTGAGACTCTGCATCATATGTGTAAGATGTCAACTCAATTGAGTTTAGCACAAAGCTAAGAAACACTCATATAAGAATTGAGTTTTTTTCTGTAGATACTTTTCTTTCTTAGCATTTATCTATTAGTTAAATGACACTTTTATGACTCACTTTAAATTGATTTCTAACACAAGTAAAGCAAACACTTTGCAAACATTTAAGAAAACATTAAACAGTCTGAAATGTAAACTTTAATGTTTCAGCAAAAAAAGCTTTGAATATTACAGTACAACGTTCACAAGTTCAGAAACAAAATGATGATAACATTACTACATGAGAAAAAAATAAAAAATTATGACATTCTGATTCTTCAAAAACTCTGATGATTTGATGATATTTTCAAAGCATACTGTTCAGCAATTGTCGACTTCACATTGAAAAATAATGAAGATAGAATCTGTTTCTACATAAACAAGAAAATCAACAGCAACATCTGATATTCAATATGACACTTTAAGAATGTAGACACAATTACATTATAAACATTAACAGATGATGTACAGATGACTCAGAAAGTTATATACATTCATGAAGCATACAATTTGTCACTCAAAAATCATGAAGTTATTCATGAAAAAGAAAATCTTTCAAACATCAAAAAGAGATTACACATGTCGAGAGAAAGCATTCTTGTAGAAGATTTCAATCTGCATCATTTCACATGAAAAGAATCATTCTACTCAAGACAACATTTATTGTCAAATGAGTTAATTAAAATGATCACAAACATTAATGCATCACTAACATTATCTTGAGACACAATTACGAGAAATTATCAAGAATTTCAAATGACAATAAATTTGATTTTCACGACAGATGATATTATGAATTGATTAATATGATGTAAAATTAATAAAAAAATGAAAAACTTTTCAAATCATTTATTGATACAGACAATTATAGATTTCAAAGTCTGCAAAGAGTCAGCGCGAAAATCGCGTTGCAATTGAAAAACAATGAATGAAGAGAAATTCATTAATATTTTGAAAGAACAAATGTTGAAATCATTGTTGAATCATGAGATGAAACGTTAATGCATAAATGAGTACATCAAGCAACTGCTGAATGCATTGAAAAAGATCATCAAGATTTTTACTTTCTGAGCAAAATCACACAAAATGATCAAAGCAGAATGAATGAAGAAATGTATGAAGATTGTCAAAAGCATGCAATGAATGAAAAAAAGCTGTTGAATTGTTGATGATTGAGCAAAGTACATTCAAGCATGTGACAAGAAAAGCAAGATCATCAGAAAACAGAAATGCAGTAAATATTGAAAAATCATGCAAAATGTTGAACAATTCTTGAGAAAACTGTTCAAAACTGCAAAATGAGCAAGAAATGCAGTTGCAAACACATTGACTCAAATGACAATTCTTTCTTTGATCAAGTCAGAGTGCTTTGACATCATCACAACAACGCAAAATAAAGCGAAGATGATGTTTCAAACTCACTTTTTATCATCTTTAGAGATTTTCATGCTGAATATAATAAACTTCGAGTACTCACTCTTAATTAAAGATGATGCTTCATTAATGCATCATAAAATTAAAAGAGTCATCTACAAAGTGACATCTGACAAGACATCAAGACACATGAGATACACAAATAAAATAATGCGCAGACTCGTTGATAACATGTCAGAATAAATATGCTTTTTCTTTGAAAGATGTTTACAGAAGAAAATACAGTCAACTCAGTTCAAGAGCGCAGTCACAATAGTGATGCAAAAGTCAGATAAGAAAGATTACTTCAATGCAAAAATATATAAATCAATTGTGTTACTCAACATACTGAATAAAATATTGAAGTTCATCATATTTAAACATTTGTAAAATGTTGTAGAAGCTTGCAACTCAATATTGAATACTCAAATGAAAGTTTGCAAGCACAAATCAATAAATACGACTTTGCAACATCGATCATTTGACGAAATCAGCTAAAACTGACTACAAGCTCATCAAGCTAGCATCAGTCAAAAATATCTGTTTAGTCGAGCTTCTAGCTCACAAGCTTTAATAGTCACTCATCAACAACTAATAACTAGCTACAAGCGCTTGTATCTTTTGATGACAGTTATTTGCTCAAAAGATATAATGCGCAATACATGTTTGCTTTTCATATGTTTCTACATTCAAGGTTCGTATGTAATCAAATAAATCATTTGATGAATTGATTATTTAAGTAGCTATTTAACCATCTATTTAAACATGAAGAATGCTTGGTAGAAAACCATGTAGAGAGTCATGAAGAGTGCTTGATAGGGAAACATGAAGGGTGCTTGGTAGGGAAACATGGAGGGTGCTTGGTAGGGTGCTTGGTAGGGAAACATGAAGGGTGCTTGGTAGAATGCTTGGTAGGGAAACATGAAGGGCGCTTGGTAGGGAAACATGAAGGGTGCTTGGTAGAATGCTTGGTAGGGAAACATGAAGGGCGCTTGGTAGGGAAACATGAAGGGTGCTTGGTAGAATGCTTGGTAGGGAAACATGAAGGGTGCTTGGTAGGGAAACATGGAGGGTACTTGGTAGG
>JAABUL010003235.1_pt1 | contig 24722 bp, 43 predicted proteins | sample 5559151 | NCBI WGS metagenome assembly JAABUL01 (sample SAMN10711876, study PRJNA513368) | rock metagenome | isolation source: Antarctica rocks | place: Antarctica: Victoria Land, Pudding Butte sud | reverse complement strand
GACTTTTCCCGAGGTGTTTCAGCTTCAGTGGCGGTCAGGAAGGGATTAGTAACATAATTAATAACATCGTGTTTTTAATTAATTAATTACAAACACACCGAGTGAATTAATCTGCCCACACTGGATCTAGTGTGGTTAAGCTCTAGCTTCGTACCGAGTGCAAGGGGGTTTGATAAGGTATTTATTTCGCGTAAGTTGTGCACACTTTGCATGCAGCAGCGGCAGCCGTCACGCCTGCCGTCTCACTGTGTCATCATGGGTGGCAGCTTATCCACCACGAGCCTGTCCACCTGCTTCACCGGCGGAGGTGGCTTGGCCACGGCCGTTGTCGACGGCGACGATGCATTTGTCAAGACGGTGAGCACTGGGTTTTGCGCATCACAACGGTGGGCACTCACTGTCAAAAAAATGCAATCACTACAATGCAATTCCAATTGCTGATGGCGCAGCCAAAGGGGGTCGGGCAGGTGCTGCTTTTGCAACCGCAGCCTGACGTCACAACGCTGGCTGAGTCGCTACCGCAGTCCGTCCAGCGGTTCGGATGGCCCGATCTGCATGTGCACACGTCTCCTGAGCAGTAAACATGCCTCGCCTCACCGGCGTCCCTGCGCTTCTGGGTACGAGCGGGCATCATCAGAGCCTCGGAAGCTTGGAAGCTCGGGTGCGCTCTACAGCTGTTACCAACTGGGTGGGGACGTGGATCGAGCCGCCGGCAGCTCGACGTTGGAAGGCATGCAATTCTGAGCAAATGGCATTGCCAGGGTCGGGTGCTGTTTCACCTGCTGATAGTCGTCACATTACCTCGCGTTGTGTGTAGGCATCCAGCAACTTGGTGCAGGGCTTCATGCTGCGGCAGCCAGGAAGGACTTCAGGGGTAACGCTGGCGTGCTTCCGTGAAACCACACCTTCTGAGCCTGCCACCTGCCGGACGCAGGCTGGCGGCAGCGGAGCCGCACCCGCGGCGAAGCCACAACATCGGATGTGTCCCTATTCGTGAGCGTTGAACACACTGTTCCGATTGCCAGGCGCTCGAGGACAACCCGAAACTCGCCGCGGCGACGCTCAGTGTGCGCGACGGCAGCACGGCGGTGCACTTGGCGGCAAGTGAGTCGCCGCCGCGTGCAAGCATACGCAGTGCATGCGTCAACCATGCGTGCCTGCGATGAAGCGGAGGATGCAAAGCTGCAGCCTGATGCCCTGCAGAATCTGGTACTGCATGTCCATCATGCTGGCAGTTGCCGTCATGCCTGACGTGAATGCCCATGAACTTGCATGAACATGTCTGCGGCGCTGTGACGTGCAGGCGAGGGCAGGCTAGACTACCTCAAGCTGCTGGTGGACACGTTTGAGACGGCTCGGGCGGCGGCGGGGCGGAAATGCCGCCCCAAGGACATCAGCCGCATGCTCAATCGGCGCAACATGCACGGGCAGACGGCACTCATGTTGGCCTGCAAGTTCGGGTGCGCGCCTAAGCATTCTGAAGTCTGGCGACTGGACGGCCAACAACAGCTGCGACGGATGCACACCTGGTGTTCGTCTCTGCAAGGCCATGACTGTAGGGGGAGCACATGGAGTGCACAGCTGCCTAGCTGAAGATGCAGGTTGCACTATGGGCGGCTGGCTGACATTGACGTTGCCCTTCCACCCTGCCACAGGCACGACGCCGTCGTCACCTGGCTGCTGCAGCAGGGCGCCAACCCCATGCTGTTTGACAGCATCCACTCGCGGGTGTGCCTGCATTATGCGGCGCTGTACGGCGCCCCGCAGTGCATCGATGCGCTGTTTGCAGAGGATGCTTTCGTCAGCATGTCGGCGGGGCCCGCGCTGCTGCGCAACGCGCACGTGCTGGACAGCCAGGGCTTCCACAAGTGAGTTCTTCTTGGCTTGGAGGATTTGAAGGCACGAAAGCAGCTGTGGCCTGCTCCTGGCATGTTTTTGGCACTGCTCTCAGATTGCCGGCTCGCATGCAACCGCTGCACTCATTGCGCCTTTCTGTTGTGTCGTGAGGAGAGTCTTGCTTGCGGCAGGTTCATTGACGTGCGCGCCGCCATGGGCTTCGCCGCAATCCACATGGCAGCCTCTCAAGGTATGGGGCCCAGTAGCTGCTTTCAAGCCTTGCTTGCTCGTGTGCTGCGTGAGTGCTAGAGTCAGTGTGGCTGGAGCCGTCAAGGTTCGCGACTGAGCCTGAAACATTGACACTGATGACATTACTTCACCTCGTCTGCACCTGCGCAACAGGGCACTGGCAGGCAGTCGTCATGCTGCTGAGGCATGGGGCCAGCCTCTCCGTCAGGTGGGACGCCGACCTGCCTTGCCGCTCATGCATTGCGCTGCATCGCTGCATCGATTCCGATGCTTTTTGACCTAGTGGATTACTGGCAAGCCAGCGCGACCCGGTAGCTTTACTGTCACGACATAGGTGTTATGGCGTGCTGCGCGCCGACTTTGCGGTGCCCGCGCGGTGGAAGCCCAACTCTACACCGCTGCACATCGCAGCGGCCCGAGGCTCCACCACCATGGTCAAGCACATGCTGCAGGCCTTCGTGAGTCCTCCGCCCGTGCTTGTGCACGGCTGTCAGGCTGGCTGCCAGTACTTGCAGGCCTCAGAGTCCTGCTGTGTCTGTCCTGGCTTTGAATGGTACAGGTCAGAGGTGGGAGACCTGGGCATTCGCGATGAGGCCCATCGAGAGGCACTTACATTTATATCAAATCCTATATTTGCATTTCCCCGGCCCCGCAGGCGGAGCAGGTGGCGCGGGAGCCGGCAACGACGGACGTGCGGCTGATGCGAGACTTCTCTGACATGCGGCCGGTGGACATCGCGCGTGCGTACGGCTACCAGCGCATCGCCTCGCTGCTGGACCCCGCCCGCCCCGTGGAGCTGCTGGCCTACATCACCGCAGGTCTGGCATGTTTCAAAGGAAGTGATGTTGGGCGGGGTCTCTTGCAGATGATGAAGGACGGCTCTCAGTCTGGTGACAGACGTTGTCTTCAGCTGCCGCCTGGCCAGTGTAGTGTTGCAGCTGTCAAGCCTGACGAGGGTGCTGCCGATGACTTGCACTTCTGACTGAAGAAATCGGTCGAGCGCCAACAAGCGTCACCTCTTGTTCTGCAGGCGGCCATGGTATGCGGATGGGGCCGCCGGCGCTCGCGGCCCTGGCGGCGCGCGCTCTGCGCGGCCGCCTCCTCGGCGAGCTGGCCACCATCGAGTCGGGCCTGAAGGCAGCCGCCGCGCAGCGGGCGCCGAGCACCCGCGCGCCCAGCACCAAGGCGCCGCAGCCGGCGCCGGCACCGGCGCCGCCCGCGAGCGGCGCCCGCCGCTCCGCCCGCCAGCGCGCCGCAGACGAGTTCGGCTGCGCCCCCGGCTGCAGCCACACGCACTGCGGGCGCAGCGCGCGCGCGATCGCAGCGGACGGTGGCGCGCCCGCGGCGGAGCAGGGTCCAGCGGAAGAGGGGTTAGGGGGGGCTGTGCCCGAGCCGGAGCAAACCCCGCAGCGGAGCCTGCCGCCGGGTTTCGTGCGCGTGGTGGGCCTGACGCCAGGAGCCGGCGAGCGTACCTATCGACGCAGCGGCAGCGGCAGCAGCTGGGGGGAGGGCAGCGGGCGCGGCGGCACGGCCGGCGCGGCGGCGCGCCCGCCGCGGCCGCCGCCACTGATGCCGGCGCCGTCGGCCGCGGCGCTCGGCCAGTCAGCGGACCCCTTTTTTGCATCCGGCACCGTCTCGGATCTGCCGTTGTCGCCATCGGCCGCCGCCGGCCCAGCGACGGACGCTGAGCCAGCGTCGCCGTTGGCTGGCGGTCTCGTGGCTGTTGCGGAAGCCGAGTCGGCGTCGACGACAGCGGGCCGCTTGAACACCGCCCTGGCCGCCGGCGCAGCGGACCGCTCTCCCGAAGGCCCCTCGCTCAGGGAGCGCTTTGCAGGGTTCTCAACAACCTCTGCGGCACACTCGCCGTTCATGGACAGCACGCACGAGGGCACCTTCGACGGCGGCGACGGCGGCGAAGCTAACGGCATCCGGCGCCAGAACTCCATGATCCGGCTGTCCGTGCGGGCGGTGCCACCGACGGCGCAGGACGAGGCCGGCGCCTCCACCAGCAGCGATGCCGGGAGCTGCACGGCCGCGGGCGGGGGGCCAGGTGGCGGCGCCGCGGCCGGCCGCCAAAGCGCCATCGCGGGCGCCTCTCCTATGGCAGCAGCGGCGGCGGACCGCCGCGCGCCGGCCGATGCCCGGCGGCCCTCGATGCCGCTCAACCGCCGTGTCTCGGGCCTCGACGCGGCGTCCCGAATGGCCTCCATGGCGCCGGCGGCCTCGCGGCGCAGCATCGTGGCGTCAGCGCGTAGTCTCGCGGCGGCGGACGGCACGGTCGATGTCAGCAGCCCGCCGCTGGTGCGGCGGGCGTCGATGCTGCGGGAGGCGGTGGCGGCGTCGGCCAGCCGCACTGGCTCCATCCTGCGGCTGGGCTCTGGCCTGCTGCGGCACAACGTCAGCGAGATGGTGCGTTCACGACCCTCGCTGCATGCGAGCTTCGAGGCCTGGAGGGGCACTACCATGATGTATTTTCGCCAGGGCATGCCGTCCTTCAAGGCAGGGTGCAGAAGATCTGAGCCCTGCCTGCAGGTGCTGGACGCGCGGCTAGGCGACGTGTACACCGGCGGCAACGGCGGCCCCTCGCCGGCGGTGGAGCATGCAGACGGCGTCGCACCTACAGAGGCGACGCCTGCCACCGCACCCGCCGCAAACAACGGCCAGCGCGCCAGCTTCGACAGCGACGCCGCGGTGCAGGTCAGTTCAGCAATGCAGGTGGCTGGGCTGGTGTCCGGGCGGATATGCAGCTGATTGCAAATCCATTTGGCTGCACCCAAGGCTGCGACTCGAGGCTGCGACCCCTGTCCAGCAAGGAAATGCTGTTGTCACATGCACAACGCACATGACGTTATGTCATCTGGACAAGGACAAAGTTCTGTTTGCACCTTTCCTTGCACTTCGACGAAGGCGGAGCAGGAGGAGGACGCGGTGGCTGCATAGTGGTGGTGGCTACCTTTATTTGATACCTTTTGGCCAGTCGTCGACACACTGATTGCCTACCGGCGCAGGCGGAGCTGGAGGAGGACACGGTGGTGGCGGAGCTGGTGGGCAACCCGCGGCGCCCTTCGGTGCACTTCCTTGTGCGCCGCTCCTCCACCAGCCTCGCCAGGTGCGCCCCATCTGCATTCGTCGGCGATCTGCCTCGTTTCCAGCTGAAAGCTGCAGTATTGGGTGCTCTCTGCAGCCACAGGCCTCTTCAAGCATGCTGGCTGCACAGGCCCTGCCCTGAACAAGCCTTGTCAAGCACGCCGACGGCACTGTGTGCTGTGCCCCGCAGAGATCAAAATGTGTCCCTGGGAGTTTGCCTCGCAGGTCAGGGCTGCTCCAGAAGAGGCACCGTTCCTCAGGATTTACATCGCTGACGCACCTGCTCACATCACCGCAGGGCTCCATCGGCGGCGAGCGTGGCCGGCGACGAGTGCGACATCTGCTTCGATGCGGCGCTGGAGGTGGCCATCCGCGGCTGCGGCCACCAGCTGTGCGCCGGCTGCCTGCGCGGGGTACGCTTGCCTGCACCTGCTGTTGTCTTTCTGGCGATAGTTCCCTATCATTCTCTGGGACAGCTGTCAGTGCCAGAGCTATGCGGTTGTGGCCACCAGTGCTGCGCTGGCTGCCTGCGCGGGGTGAGGCTTTGGGCCTTCGATCCAATGCCACTCATGCATCAGGCTCACGTGCATCTGCTGCAACAGACAGTTGCAACATGTGAGCGGCTATCTTTGTCAGAGAAGGCACCGAAGGAGCGGGCGACGCAAGGCTCCAGCTGTGTCAGGAGCATGCGCTGGACGTTTGGGTTCCGGCGGGTTGTTTGTAACAGCGTTGCTTGCCTTGCGCAGGTGTGTGAGGCGACGCCGGACAAGACGCCGCGCTGCCCCTTCTGCCGCCGCGTTGTCGACTGTGTAGTGCCCGCAGCGCCCAAGCAGGGCCTGCTGGCCAGCGGCGCCGCGGTGTCCGCCACCAACAAGCCGCCGCCGCCGCTGTCGCTCGACGACATCTGCAACGCTGCCATCGCTGTCCGCGCCTGAGGCGGGGCTGGCCGACCTTTGCCTTGAGCTGAGCACATGGACGGGTATCAAGCGGCGCAGCGGCAGGTTCCTTATGTGCGCGGATGGCTGATTACAGAATGATTGTGACGGCAGTATGTGTCCCCTGCTAGAGGGGCAGGCGCCGCCTGTTGCAGGCTACGTGAGGCTACGTGAAGTTAAGCGTCGGGTGATCTAGGGACGGGCTGCGATTGGCAGCGGTTTGCCCAAGCATCACCAGGTCAGGCAGGGTAGTGCCGAGACATACCTTGGCAGTGGGGTAGACACAAGAGCGCATGACGGCAGAGGCGCGTTGTTTTGCAGGGTGCATGATTTCATTGCTGCCGTTTTTACGATTGTTGCCGGCGATTTTGATGTTGCATGCCATCGTGTTCGGGGTCAGACTCCTGTTTTGGCAGGAGTCGACCGTGACGCATGCTCAGACGCTCATATTTAATTAACGCTCACTGGTATCAGGGTTTAGCTATGATGATATCACCGCGCTGAAAAGCCAGTGCTGCTTCCATACTGGCGACTGAAGTTGCCATTGCGTGCAAGTCTGTCTGCAAGTACTTGGGTAGAAGCTCTTCGGTGTGAAGCTACTTTAAAGCAAGACCTCTATTCAGGAACATGTACTGGCGGTCCATCCCAAATGACAGCATGAGGCAGCATCGATGCAGAATACTCCAGCGTCCGTGCCCCGCCGCAGCTGTCCCCTACAAGTCGGCGCTGGCAGCCGCGACCGGCTGACCCTGCTTCGTGCAGGGCTGCCAGTCTTCGGGGATCGACGTCGCCGCCTCCCCTGACTCCCCGTCGCCGCCGCCGCCGCCGAAATCCGCCAGTTCCAACAGACCGCCGCCGGCCGAGCCGCGCTTGGGGTCGCCCGTCGACCAGGCTGTGAAGTCCTGCGGTGGCGGGCGCGAGCGAAAACGTCCGACTGCTGCTGCTTGCGAGTTGGCGCTGCTGGACTGCTGCTTGTCGGTTGGCGCTGCGAGGAGGGTGCCCAAGGAAAGGCCCACAGCAGGACCCACACACACCCCACAATCTGGTGACAGCACGGCACACCTAGAGATATAGGGGCAATAATGCGCACCTGCGCCAGGAGCTGCAGGAAGCTGGGCAGCAGCGCCTGCAGCGCCACCTTCAGCACCAGGCCGCCTGTACGCAGCCAGTTCCGTATCTGAGCTTGCGACTTTGGGGCTTTGCAGGCCTTCGCCACCACGCCCACTGCACACGACTTGCAACCCTGGCCTGCAGGTGCAACGCTTGACTGCCTGAAAGAGTGTCGAGCATGTCACATGGTGCTTCCGTACCAGTGGACTGAACTGCGCTTGAGCTCACGCACCCGGGACGTCTGAGCCCTGGTCGTGGGAATAGGCACAGGCGCGAACAGGCAAAGCGGATAGGCACCGGCGCATGCGTCGAGCAAGGTAAGGGTAATAGCTTACTAGCGTAGCCCAGCAGTGGGCGGGGGACCACGCGCAGCACAGGTGGCACATTTAGCGAGACCCGCAGGTCCACCCTGGCAGCCAGCTGCTGCGGAGTCGACTCAGCCACGCTGAGCGCTGTGTTGCCTGCTGCATCTGCTGCTACGGCGCGTGCGGCACTGTCAGATGCAGCTACTGCATCTGCGCCGGCATGCGGCGGCTGTTCCGCGGCGCCGTTGCCGCTACGGTCTGCCATCAGGATTGAAGACTCGCAGCCACCGCCGCCGCTGGCTACTGCCATGGCGATGTCGACGGCGGCCCCGTTGCCGCTGCTGCCTGCTATGCCGCTGCTGCCGCTGCTCGCCGCAGCGTCGGCGCCGCCGCTGCTGCCGTTGTCTGCCACGTGGGCAGACAATGCGCCGCCTGGGGGCGAGCCCGCCATCGCCGCCTTGATCGCCTCGGGCTGCAGCGGCCGGAAGTCCTCCACAGATGCCAGCGGATCCCCCACCGCAGGCTCTGCCTCAGCCGCCGCAAGGCCGGCACTGCCTGCTGTCTCTGCAGCCTGTGCCGAGGCTGCTGCTGCTGCTGCTTCCGGCGCATCTATTGCATCAGCCGCCGCGCCGGGCTGCGGGTGCGGCGCCCAGGCTGGCGTCCGGCGGCGCGCGAGGCGGCGGAAGGCGGCGCGGTCGCCGGCGGGCACGCCGCCCAGCGTCGCGCGCAGCTGCAGCGCCAGCTCCTTGTCCAGCGCCGGGTCGCCTGAGGTTTGGATTAGGATCGTTTGGGGAGTAGAAGCCCATCGTCTATTCTGTCCAGAGTCACGCGCAGCTGCAGCGCCAGCTGCTTGTCCAGCGCCGGGTCGCCTGCAACCTGAACTGAACCTTCCGGATTTTCAGTTTTCTGCCATTTTGCTCAGCGTCGCGCGCAGCTGCAGCGCCAGCTCCCTGTTCCAGCGCCGGGTCGCCTGCAGCAGCTTGCATGCGGTTGCGCATCCAGACGAAATACAGCAGCAGGTTCGAGAGTGGGACCCGACTCACCCAGGGTGACTGTTTCGCTGGAGAAGGTGACGGATCCGGAGGACGGATCCACACTCACACGCACCAGCACCTGCGGCCGCACCTGCACGCCTGCGGGGCCATGCATCAGATCATGGGTATGATCTGGTTACTCTGTGCACAACAGCACGACTGGCGAGTGCGATGTGGGTTGAGGTGGCATGCCGCTGTCAGACTCACGCAAAGAGCTGTTGACAAATCGCGGCCGCACCTGTGACAGTGTCCAGTGGCACTGTGACGCGGAACGACTCATCGTCCAGCCTGCACGCGAGCGCACACCAATGAAAACCCTCCCCAGAGGTGATGCTCGCCTCGCAAGCACTTCGGGGCTTGCGAGCACGGCGGTACATGCAGCAAGACTGCGCGCAACGCGACAACCTGCTTGCAGAGCATGTTGTCACACAGGGGAGCGGCCGCCCCTGAATTTCAAATGCTCTCACTGCTGCAAACAGGATGCATGACACAGGGACTGCCAGAAAAGCAGCTCACAGCAGCCCGTAGAAAAACCAAAGGCGCTCTCACTGCTCCACGAATCTGGGGTCCAGCAGGCTGTAATGCGACGCGGGCAGCGCCAAAACAGCTGCTTAGCGTTGGGTGCCGAAAAGAAGAAGTGTATTGCAGCACTCACCGCTCCACGAACTTGGGGTCCAGCAGGCTGTACTGCGACACGGGCAGCGCAAGGTAATCTGCCAGGCTGCGGCCCGGAGCGCCGCTGCCAGGCGCGTCCACTTTTGCGGAGCCCGTCCCAGTGAACGCGACCCACCTCGGCTGCACAGTTGCGCCACAGTTGAGAGTGGTCCAACAGGCCGAACATGCTCATTGGGATGATGCAGCAGCCCCGCAGGTCCTCTGCACTGGATTGTAGCATGGAAGTGGATTCCAACCCGTCAGCCGTGCCACAGTCACGGCAGCATTGAGATGCGGCGTCGGTAAGCGGCACAACGACAACCGTGCAGGCGACCGCGGCGGCAATCGGAGGCGCACCTTTGCCGGCTTTGCCGCCTTCTGCTCGCCGTCGACCTTCGCCCGGTTTTTCGGACTGCCAGCGATGCTGATGACCTTGTTCAAGACCTGTGAAACGTTGCAGAGCTTGAACTTGACGCACAAGGCCACAAGCATTGCTCAGGACATTCCTTTCCACAGGCATTGTGCAACTGCTCAGGTCGCTGCCACCGTGGTGCCGCAGCCTCTAAATGCCGATCTGAAATCGCCTGCGAGGGAGGATGCAGCATGCTGCAGGTCCAGCCACTCCGCAAATCACTGGATAAGACGAGCAACGCACCCGCACGGCTTGCTCCAGGCTGCGTGTGGCTGCGTCAGCGCGGCAGTGCAGGCGGCCGCCGCGGCGAGCGGGCCTCCTGCTCGCCACTGCGCCATGTGCGGGCAGGACGCCGCGGCAAGGCGTGCGGCCCACTGCAATTGACATCACGTTATCTGCTGCAGGCCAGTGTAGTCTTCTTCCCGCTTGCTGACGATTCTTTCGGACAGCAGATTAGTCACCATAAAATCGCGTCTGCTGCCCTGCCTGACCGATGCGGCGCCTTCTGGTGCCTCAGTTGACTTCCTCACGTATGAGCAACTCTGCAGCCAGCAGCCGTCGAGCAATCCAGCAGCACGTGGTCTTTGTTGGATTTCTTGGAAAAACCCTGTTGCAGAAGTTGGGAGGCCACAGCCGATGGTGTCGACGATTGCACTTGATCGTGTCTGCAAGGAGTTTCACGGCAGTTAAGAGTTCTTAAACAGGATCGAGTGCTATGGCTTGGTCAGCGCGCGTTTGCTTCCGGTAATCGAGGAGGCCTCAGATGGTACGCCAGCGCCTGGCAGTGACTGATACCACTGCACAGGCTGTCACATTGTAGTTTGGGAAGTTATAAAGGTCTTGAAATGATCTCGAAGCTGTGTTTTTCGCTGTTCGCAGGTGCAAATCCTGGTTCAGATCTGCGTGCCAACGGCCGCGCAGGCGCACTTCGAGCTGCTGGAGTGCGAGCCGGAAACCACAGTGCTGTCCATCAAGCATCAGGCAGGTTGATATTACATGGCGATTCTGCTGCTCGCACGTGCTGCTGCAAGTGTCATGCTTGTGATACAACGACGATGGGCGGACTGCCTGCTGCGCCGGCTCCAATGCAGCGGCACCCTCCTGCGACCTGGTCATGATCTACAGTACCTACAGCTGCAATGATTTCCAGCAGATTACTAGCACGTGTCCAAGATCGTCGCGGCTGGACTGCTGACAGTGATTCCATTCCGTGTCCACTCGATTGATGCTGTGGGGGCGCAGATTGCCGAGGCCGGCAAAGCCAGCGGGTCTCATAGCCTGCAGCCCCAGGATCAGGAGCTGGTGTTCATGGGGGAGCGCTGCCGCGATGACGGCGCGCTGCGGGACTATGGCGTCTGCGAGCCCTGGATCGTTCAGGTGGGTTGCAGTGAAATTTGTGCGGCGGCGACTGCGCGGTCACAACACCATTACGACCTGTGTATCTCATTGATATACATGTGAGAGATGCATGGCATGAAGAAGGAGTGCATGCACTGCGCATACACCGGCAAGCTGGGTGGACAGTATCCAACGACGGCCGCCGCAGTTCTGCAGCACTGGTTGGCTTGTCATCTGGTGACACATCGGCAATCAAGCAGAGGTGGTTTGAACAAGATTTGTGCGCTTTGCACAGGTGTCGGGTTTCACGATCAACCCAGAGGAGCCCGGCAAAACGTTTGTGGATGGCAAGCTGGTGCCATGCGAGGCTGAATAGGGTGTGAGATATGGCACAGGCAATGCCCGCTGTGCACTTTCAGAATTTATGCCAGCTCTTTCACGTGATTGCGGCATCATGCAACACACCATCTCAGATACAACAAACGTGCAAACACCTCTCCATTCATTGTAGCTAGGACGGCCAGGCTTGCGTAAGCGCTGCCAGCAGGAACGCTCAAAAAATCTCTCCGGGAATGTGCCTGTCTCCTGAAATGCTCATTCGACACTTCTCTTCATGGTGCCACTGTCCCTCCTCCAGCGAAGATGCCGACGCCGACGGCTGACGTCTCTACTGGACCGAGATCTCTTTCGGCTGCATCTCCTCCTGCATTCCCACAAACTGAAGGCATATCCACCTGTTTTGCCGTGTTCCGCACATAATGTAAATTTTTAGATATTGCAGGACAAACGCACGCACCTTCTTCGGGATCGAAATAATCAGGACGCCATTTTCGTACTTGGCGTTGATCTGAATGCACATTAGGAATCGCTTCAGCCACTGGCTTTGGAGCACAATCATGAGATTTGGTGGTGCGGCGCCGGGCTTGAAAAGAGCGAGCACTTGTGTCACCTTGGAGAGATCGGCCTGCCTGCTGAGGCGGATCGAGCGAGGCGCGTACCTGCACGTTCGTTCAAAGCAAAATGAGTGTGACAAACACCCTCAGACTGACACCCTGAATGGCTGCACGCGTCGTTTCAGCCGTGACTTGTGAATGCGGGAATTGAGCACGGCACTAGTTGGAACACGCAACAATTTGTGCACGATGACACGGGCGACACACAGAAAAGGTTCTCCGAGACGCACTTGGTATTGCGCTCGCGGCGCACCACCTTGGCAGCCTGGCAAATTAGGCACACAAGTGCAATAGTCAGCATGTGTGCATGGCGCAGCTGAGTGCAGCCGAATGAGCTCTGCAGATGGCAAACGTCAACACAGCACTTCAGAGTGCATGGCGTTCTCACCTCACCGGCACCGACCTGCATTTGCAGTAAGAACTATTCAGGTGCTCAGATCGATTGATGAAATAATCAGCTGCATAATGTACTGCTTGAGTGCAGCTTGACAGACCTCGGGCTGCTCCACCGAGATCTGCAGCATGTCTCCATCCACCTGTCCGTGAATCACATCACAGCACACAGTGTCAGTGATTACCCGTCTTTTCTCACTGCATCATATGATGCGTTGTGCATGAGGGCGAATGGAGGGCCGCTGACGAGGCAGGCAGCAGGCCAAAAAGAAGCACATGCAGGAGGGTGAGCTGACCGAATCTCCGCTGAGCTTGCTCCGTGTCAAGATGCTGCAGACTGAATACTATTCGCTAGGAGCGCCAAAGACGTCACCTTCAGCTTGATGGCGTCCTTGTTGACTCCTGGCAAACGAATACAAACACATGTGAGTTTGAACAATCGCTGGCAGGGGGGTGTTGCGCTATTCCCTGGATGCTCGGAATGTGTTGTTCGCTGCTGCTTTGAGAGCAGTGCATGCATGTGTGCACATGTATTGGCAGGGGAAATTCCGTTGGCAACATCAAGGTGCTCATCCATGATGCAGTAGCGATGCACACAGGATGCCTCAAGATGTGCACTTCCCAGAATCAAGGAGTGATCTGATGAAACACACCGGGGATGTCGGCGTAGATCTCGTAGCTTTTGTCCTTCTCGGCCAGGTCGATGTGGATCATGCGCCCCTCCTGCCCCGAGCGCCGGGCGCCGCCTTGGTCAAAAAGCGCGCTGCGGCGGCACACGGTGGTTCGTCAGTCTGATTTGTCACTGGTTCACATATCATCGACACTTCATGGAGCCAACCACTGTGCCGTTTGCTGGTCGTCTTCATACGACTAGGAGACTTCTGTTGCACGCCTGAAGAGCGGGTCATTGAAGATGTCACCTGCAAGCACATGAGACAGGGACGGTTTTTTGGAGGTGCATCGATGTACATATAAAGAGATCCCAATATGGGCAGGCTTGTCGCACACAAGCATGCACATGATTGAAGTGGCGCTGACGCATTGCACACACACGCACACCTCCCGCCAGCGCCAGAGCCATGTTTGAAGGTGCTGACCTGCGGGAAGAGGCCGTTTTTATACATGCACTCGCAGAAGCAGGGGATGCTTTCCGTTCTCGTATGGCTATCCGAAAGGCATCGAACCGGAACGATGGCGGAATTCTTGGCGGTGCAGGTTTGCGGCATTGGCGTGCAGGACAGCAAGCTTCCGACGGCAATGGTAAATCAGGACTTCAGATGGACAAGAACGATGAAGTGGGCCAGAGCAGGACAATCGGAAGCACACCTGTATAAATCGCGTTGTCAGCTGGCGTGTGTCTATGAGGCCTTGGATTCAGCGAGCGCCTGTGCTTCGAGTGCAAGGTATATTATAAGGGCTACCTCAAGCGTGCAGACATGAAATGCTGAGCGGAACGATCCTTCTCGAGCGCTTGACGGCCGAGATCTTCCGAGGCTGTTCCAAGGGGATTGCATAACAGCAACTGGGGACTGGGCACCATGGTTAGATCACGCCAAGCAGGGCAATGCAGGAATGCACACCATGATTGAGTCGTGTGTGTGACATACAAACAATCCAAAACATGCAGACGATGTCCGCGCACACGCAGGCGTCTTGCTCATCAGCTGCACCAATGCTTGCCCCGTGCTCGTGCCTCCCGGAACGTGCCGCAACACCGGCCACGCAGCGGTTGCGTCAGAGAAGTGCGCCGTTCAGACCATTCACCAGCATCTTGCGACAGAAGTCGCTAGTTCATGCCGCAGCGACAGCACGCCCATCTAGCGCCTGCCGCGGTCGGCACGTTCAGCGGCAGTTCTCACGCAGGTCACACAGGCACGAGAACTTAGTAGAACAAAACGCCAGCACGCACCCTTCATCTACAGCGCATGATGAGACTCAGCAAGACCAAAGAGCAACAACACACTTGTCGCGCCGCGCCGTCATGGCGGCCGCCGCGGCGATCGGCATGCAGGCCGGCGCCGCCGAAGCAAAGCCGCCCGGCAAGGGCGCCAGCGGAGACTGGAGCTCGCCTGGGCTGGCAGCCGTCGAGGACGACGCAGCGCCCAGGTCAAGCCTTCCCCAAGTCCTGTGAATGCGGGCGGCGGTGGCAGCATGCATTGCAATTGTCACCTCGGTGCTGAAGTTGGGATGTGGTCACGCAGGTTCATCAAGACGCCCAGCGGCGTCAAGATCCAGGAGCTTCGGGTGGGCTCTGGACCCGCGGCCAAGCAGGGCGACAGGTGGGGTGGCACCTCTGGCGGTCGTCTTGAACAGCAGTCCAGTCTGGCTCATCAGCACATGAATGGACGTCTCTTGTTGGACTGTCATGATGCCCGACACTCGAGGCGCATCATGCCGCCTTTACGCAGGGTTTTGATAGAGTACGTGCTGCGGAGAGCCAATGGGTACTTCATATACAGCACCGTCGAGGGGGTGCGTCCCCATCGTGGCTCAGCTTGGCTTGGCTGTTAAGCTACTCGACACGCTGTGCCTGTTGTGATGTGCGAATGGTCTGCACGAGCGCATGTCAAGTTGTGAAATGGAGTGCCTTCTTCACACTGGCTGTACACAGTTGGGCCTGCCGCCTGCAGGTCAGCTTCCAGCCGCGGGATGTGCCGACCGGCCCCATCCTGCTCACACTGGTGGCGTCAAGAATAAAATAATATTTCACTGTATTTACTTTTAAAGAAATGTGTGCCTTCCCGCGCTTCTGGTTTATGACCATAAAACCTGCGATGTGACTTGTGAAGGAAGCCTTACGTTGCAATCATCGAGGCCTCTGGTTCGCAGAGCATCACAGCGTGCGCCGTCCATCTGCTTGCTGCCGTGCAATTGCCATGTTCAGTTGTCGAGGCTCTAAAACTCAGAGTGATACCCTTGCAGGGCGATGGCCGCAACATCGCGGGACTGGAAGAGGTTCTCGAGGGCATGCAGCCAGCCGGCAAGCGCCGCGCCTTTATCCCGCCGGAGGTGGGCTATGTGAATGACGGCCTGGAGCCGCAGCCGCCAGGGTTTGCCACAGAGCGGCAGCTTATCAACCATAGGGCGGAGCCCCTGGTCTTCGAGGTGCAGCTGGTCAGGATTCGGTCCTGATGTGGCGGCGCCAGGCGATCTTGAACGGTTTTGGCTCAAGGGTTTCGAGCTCTGGGAAGTGTGAGGATGGGAACACAATGACCAGGCGGTGAAATGATGCAGCGGCATGGGACGGCAGCACTTTTTGGGCCTCTTGAGTGTGCAATGGTCGTACTGGGTAGTGACATTCAGAGAGTGATAGAGCAACCAACCAAAACATGACAAGGCGGCTCATTGCAGAGCCGTCGGTTCGAAATTTAGACGCTATGACTAAAGAAAATGGTGCCACAAGCAAATGCCGAAAGGCGCTCGCATCACCAGCACACCAGACAGTCAAGCCAAGCTGCATCGGGAGCCTTCGAACAGCTCCGTCGATTGTGATTTTATATGTACACATGGGTCCGCTGCTGTGTGCATGCCGCCGTCGCATTGCCCCACTCAGCCCACCCCCCCGCCCCCAGCCTACTCGCGCCCTGCAAGGTGCGGCGCCCAGGGTATTTGTTTCATGCACTACCCTTTTGGCCAGTAAAAGAAGACGCAGAAAAAATGATGGTTCCCTGCAGAATGATATCCCAAAAACTTCCCAAGGTCGTGGAGCAAGGGATTCCCTGCCGACAGGCCGCAGACGGGCCGTCTTGTTGGCCATTGTCGGCCATGTTGTTGACCGTTCGGTATTGGAGCTTCATCACAGCAGGCAGGAGAACAGGTCCGAGTCCAGAGACCCACTCAGCGCGTGCTGCAGTTCGGCCGCCTGCTGCGCCGCCGCACCGACGCCGCCCATGCTCTTCGGCAGCTGCAAGTGCGAGTGCGCCGCCTGGCCCGGCTGCGTCATGCTCAGCTGGACGGCAACGCTCGGCTGCTGCTGCTGCTGCTGCGAATGCTGGTGCTGCTGTGGCGGCGGCGCAGACTGTGGCGGCAGGAATTCCTGTCGCTGCTGCTTCTGCTGCTGCTGTTGGCGGGGCAGCGGCCGGGGGTGGGGGATGTACCCGTCGTAGCTGCCGTCGCCGGGGCTGCCGGCGTTGCCGCCGCCGCCGCGTGAGCCGCCTCCTTCGCCGCTACAGCCGTGAAGCGCCGACTGCGCCAGCCGCTGCGCCTGCTGCTGCCGCTGCTGCTCCAGCGCCTGCTGCTGCATGTGCATGTGGCCGTGGCCGTGACCGTGGAAGGCCTGCTGCTGCTGCTGCGGCGGCGGCGACTGGCGGCCGTAGCTCGTGGACAGCATTGCCAGGGTATCGGGCGGCGGCAGCGCCTCGAGCGGCAGGCTGGCGGAGGACTGCAGGCGCAGCTGGTGCTGCTGCTGCGCCTGCTGCAGCTGCGCCTGCCGCTGCTGGAACTGCATGCCGTCTGTTGACTGCAGCGACTGCTGCCGCCGCTGGTGCGGCGCCGGCGCCGGCGGCAGCATGACCTCTTGAGACATCAGCCCCGGCCTGCGAGTCGGGTGTTGCAGTAGGCGTCAGACCACGTCTTGGACTCAGACCGGCACTGGTGTATGAGAACACCCGACCAGAGGGCCAATGCGTTGAGCAGTGGGTGGTGTGAGGGGTTCAGCCACCGCCGCTGTTGTCAAGGCAATGAACTCCCTGGGTCAGCACAGCAGGGAAGAAGGCTGCAGCTGCAAAGCAACAGTGATGAGGAGCGCACCCGCTGCTGAAAACATCGAAGGAGAAAGCTGATTCTAGCTGCTGCTGTTGGCGGTACATCTTCTGATGTTGCGCTTGCTGCTGCAGCGACGCCGGCGGCAGCAGGCCCCCGAGCGGCTGCGCCTGCAGGCGCTGCACGGCCGGCAGCGGCTGCGAGCCGGCGCTCGGCGACTGGTCGATTGACGGCGAGTCCGAAGCTGGCCGTGGCTGCACTATGCCCTGTGATAAGGGGGGGAAAATGCATGAGACCACGCTGTTGTTCCATTCATCAGAACACTGGATTGCCATGGCCGCCTTCAGGCCCACTGCGCTCAGCCGAAACCCAGGCGGAAAAAGCAAGCATTGGCGGGAATCGAAGACACAAACCTGGTGGATCCTCTCCAGGTAGCGGCGCACGTCCCCAGCGGCGATCGCCCGCACGATGCTGGACAGCGTGCTCAGCGCGGCGTCGCCGCCAGAGCCGTCGTGCGTGCCGCCAAGCAGCGGTCCAAGCAGCCTGTGGGGCAACCCGAGGTTGTTGAAGCCATCCAGCTGCGAGGAGCGTTGGCGTGTCTCTGCAACTCCCAGCATGACCTTGGACCAGGCATGCGAGCTGGCTGTCCAACAGCCACACTCGCGAGACAATTGTGTGGACAGCGAGTCAGTGAAAAACAGTCCAGCGGCATAGGCGAGGAGATAGTCAAACACCTGCACTCGGCAGCGAGCGCGGCCTCGTCGGCCTTGCACTTGAGGCGGCCGCTGAACCTGCCCTTGAGCGCCCTGGGGTCCGCTGCCACCTTCTTTGTGCGTGGCCTTTCGTCGGAGTCCGAGGAGTAGTTGGGCTCGGCCGGCACGGCGGCCTTGGTGCGGCTCGGTCGCTTGCCCGCCATGTCGCGGACCCTTGCCGTCGGGGGTGGCGGCTTGCGGCGCTCCGGCCTACGTTGCGTACACAGTCACGGGTCAGTGCTGGGGTGACGGTGGACCTAGAAGAGAGTAACTGGTACTAAATGCACTGAAGATGGCAATGTATTGTCACTGGCCGTCCCGTGCAATTGTTGCCTGCGCCCAAAAGCCGCCGCCGTGCTTACCCGAAAACACCGGAATGCAGCGGCTGCCGGACTGCATCTGTGCGACCCACGGTTGTTCACATTAATTGCACAATGCTAAATCCCCTCTTTGCTGGATCCCCTCCAATCGATCACCGTACGCGGCCCAAAGTCGACCGCATAATTACTCAACCCAATGTCATGGGCTGCGACCGGGATGGCACCGGTCGGCGCCGCCATCTGACGATAAGGGCAGCTCAGAAGCCATCAAGGCGATTGTGCGGGAGGTACGGGTCTTCCTGGGGTCCGGCACAGCCCTTGCAGCTGAAGATCAACAGGGCAAGATCTGGTAGGCATTGTACTTCGACACGGCAGCTGGCCGGCACTCGCCTTGATGTCCTGTCACCAAGGTACTCAATATTCCAGGCTAAATCGGGGCCCTGCCGCGCCGGCACCAGGCGGCGGTGGCCGCGGGGGCTTGTGCCGAGCGCGAGCGCGTGTCTTGGACGGCAGGAAGTATCAACTGTGCTAACCACGCGTTGCTTTGTGCGGGCGTGCTCTTGGCTGCAAGATTGCCCCTCGAGTGAACTGCTGAAAGGCCGCCCTCGTGAATGACATCTGAACGACATAAACTTGGAAGTTCATGAGCGCAAGCTGACAAACGCACGTAAGATTTGGCGGCAAAAAGGCAACTGAGCGGACAGCTTCCGAGGAGGAGGATGAGGAAGTAACGATGTAGGTCCTTCGACCGCATGTCCAGCTCCTGCTAGTATGCGATGGCTTCCTTGTGTCTTCATGCTTGATTGAGGTAAGGCTTAGTTCTCAGTGTGGTAAGGGCCGCCAAAAGGTGGACGTTCACGCCGCCGCCAGACAAGACGACCACCTCCGAGTCCTCCAAAATGACCATGCATCTGGGCGCGCTCCTGTGCGCCCGCTGACGCAAGCGCGCCAGAGCCCCATTCTCTCAAGCACGACGCCGGCAACCGGCACTGTCATGTGGGAAACGTCAGGCCGGCACGCTGATCAGGTTCTCCATTGCATGTACGCCGCTGTTCGGCTGTCCGCTGCCGCCCCCGCCGCCCAGGTTGACCAAGGGCGGTTCGCCGACGGCCGCCAGCACGCCGTTGATGACGGATCGCAGTGCGGGCAGCGCCCCCGTGCGGCCCGCTGCGCCGGCACCCTCGAAGGCGCTGCGGCCCTCCTCCGCCGCGCGACTGAGCGCCGGGTCCAGCGGCACCTGTGGATGTGATGAATGAGGCCGGTCGAGGGGACCGGAGAACTACTGGTCTGTACTGCTCGGTTCGTTGCAGGCCATGTTGATGTCACCACGAAAGAGTGTGTTGCGACAGCCTGAGAGCAGTGCTTCAGCAGGCGACGACAGCGCTTGAGCAGGTGAGGGCTGCAAGAGACAGACTTGCCTTGCCCAGGAATGGGACGCCCATGGACTTCGCCATGCCGCTGGCTCCACCACCGCTGCCGGCGTGAAACACCTCTGTCGTGGCCACCAGCCCCTGCAAGCCACACACGTCCCCCATTGATTGTGCGGGCGCTCAGCACGGCTGTGAGGTATGCCTGAATGGCAGGAGAAAATCCTGACAGCTGCAACCAACTTCCCCAAGCTGGCCGGCACCATTCTGCGCAAGGTTGCTTCCTGGTGCTCCGCGACATTGTGGGATGTTCTCACCTCCAGCTGCGGCGCCACCTGACGCAGCGCCTCCAGCACCTGCGACGTGACGTCGCGCTCCCCGGCGGTCGCGTCGGCGCCGGGAAGCAGGAAGCGGAAGGCGTCGGCACGTTGCCGCAGCCCCGCCATGTTCTCCACCACGCCCAGCACCGAAATACCCGTCTGCGCCAACAGCAAGGGGACGATGTCAGAGTTTTATTGGCCAATTCACATGTTACTTCCTCTTCACCAGTCAATACCATGTTCTCCACCACGCCCAGCATCGAGCCCGTCTGCGCGGGAGATTTACTATGAATGATATTCTTGCAAACAACACCAGCAAGGGGGACCTCAGGGCCATAAACAGCAGCTCAAACAGCGCGGCAACAGGAACTGCTCTCGAAAACTAGCAGCACTAGCGATACACACATACTGCAAATATATATGGACAGCACACCTTCTTACAGAAGTTGACCTCCTTCCGCACATCCGCGAGCGCCACCTCCTGCGGCGTTGTCACGATGAGCGCCCCGTCCACGTTGCACGTCTTCAGCAGCTGCAGAGCCCATTATTCAGCATGAAAAAAAAACAGCCGGCCAGCAAAATCTGAGGTTTTCCAAGGTGGAACGTCTGGAAGCACGAGCGCGATTTCCGACGAGCTCTGGCTGTGCCTTCCAGCATGTGTGATGCATGCAAGGAGCCCAGGCACGCCTTGGCCTGGTGCGCGACAGCACCGAAAGAGCTGCACATGATGCGGCAATGCTAGGCATGAGGTTTGGCAGACCGCGGTACTAGAAACAAACCTGGGCCACTGAGATGTGCTCGTCCGATGTCCCTGGTGGCGCATCCACGATTAGGTAGTCCAGCTCGCCCCAGTCCACGTCCTTTAGGAACTGCAGCAGCACACTGGCATCGGTTAGTGTGCTTGTCGCACACTGGCATCGGTTAGTGTGTTTGTCGCACACCATTGAAGGCTGGCAAAGTTCAGCACTGTGCATGGGCTGCAAAACATGCTGTAGGCACGCTGCAGTGTGGGTAAGGCTGACAGGGTGAGAGTTCGACGGAGCTTGGTGGACAACTCAGTGGAGGACATGACAGCACATGATTATGTGGACGGACCTGCTTGATGAGGCCGTTCTTGCGGGGGCCGCGCCAGATGACTGCATCGTCTGGGTCTGGCAGCATGAAGCCTGCAAGTTTTCAATCGAGGGGTCATTAGCCACTGGTGCATTCACAGAGCATTGCACATTTGTGGCACACTGTGAGCCTTGGAACAGGGGAAGCAGCAGGCGCACCTATGGACATGACACCGAGGTTGTCCTCCACATACACTGGTGACCAGCCCTACAGACAGCAATCACAAACGTTTTGACGACCCGGTCGCAGGGGTGTCACTCGGCGCCTGATAACTGGAAAGACGCGGAGGTTCCGAAATGCTGAATGCAGGACTAGCAGAACCGGCGTCAAGCCGCATTCCGCGCATATGAACCAGTGGGCTCAGATGCAAATGGCCGGCAGCGGCAGGCTCCAGGATGCATGTCTCTGACTCCCTAAACCCTGTCACCGAGGCGCTGGAGTGGATGTCCTGGCCCTCCAGGCCCAGCATGCGCGGAACCGACGGCCCGCAGATGTCCACGTCCAGCAGCCCCACCTACACGACGGTGATGAGCGCACCTCAAAGCGGTGTCGTATGACACACACCTGCCGCATTCGGTGCAGCGTAGAGTCGTGGTAAATGTGGGGTGCATGCGCCCCAAGGTTCCACGCGGGGCCACCAGATAATCGCATCAGCGGGCGCCTCATGTGTCATGAATGTAAGGCGCCACAGTGCGCTTCGCCAGTCGCCTCTCTAGACTGCAGGGCAGCATGGCGGCATCCATGTGTGTGATTTCACATGTGTGCTCGTCTGCTCCACCTGCACGGTGTCTTGCCAGCTCACCTGGGAGCCGGCGGACGCGAGCGCAAAGGCCAGCTGCGCGGAGAAGGTGGACTTGCCAACACCGCCCTTGCCGGACAGCACAAGGATCTTGTGGCGGATGTGGCGCATTCGTTCCTCGATGGCGGCCACATCTGCGCATGCAAGGACGGGCATCTTGCCAGCATGCTGCGGCACACAGCGGCGCATGCTTAATTCGGCAGGGAAAAGAATGCTGCAATACATGAAGTTCGTTATTCCAGTCCTCTGCAAAGACCACGGCGCCTACCGGGGTCAGCGCCTTTGGGAGCGGTCGCACACGCCGCCTGGTTTGGGCATCCGGCACAGCCTGCGGCCTTGCCCGCGAGTTCGCTATCAGTGCCCACGCACTCTGCATGCACAGGATGGCGACTTTACGTCGGGTGCATGGCGACATCATGGTTTTTCGCTGCAGCAACAGATGTGCATGTCGACTAGCCGCGCAGCCAGGCAATGCATGCTGCTCCGTCGCTTTCACGATGGCGTAAGTATGCATGACGAACCATCACGCATGACTTGCGTCACAAATAGCTCACCTTCGTTTGCATCCTCGGGCACGGCGCCCACAGGCTGCCCTTCCGCCATCACGTGTTTTGCTATCAAAGCGAAGTCGCGGCGTCCCGAGCCAGCGTTGGCTGCTTTGGTTCAAATGTGTGCAAGCACAGCGTGTATCCTTTGCTGTTACGCAGGCGAGCACCAGCGAACGGCCAATTGGCTGTATCGCTTACTAAGTTTTGGCGAGGAAGCAGAGCAAGCAGACGGGACTCGTGTGGCAACGCGGCGCCGGGGAATCCAGCAGCGCTTGTTGCGGCTGAACAGGGCTGCTTCTGCCTCTTTCGTGGTGTCAGCGGCAAGGAGCAGGCTGCGGGCATCATGCCGCACGTCGCGTTCTACCACAACTGTGAGTAGCCGCCGGCTGCTCAGTTTCTGGGGCCTGTGGCACCCGCATTAGCTGCTGGAGTGCTGCTGGGGAAACGCCTCAGAAATAGGACGGCTGCACGGCATACGGGGATGCAAGCAGCTCCAGAGCTGTGTTTGCTTGGGGTCGAGGCGCACACCGGTATGGGACCGGCTGGTTGCGGGCTCCGAAACTGATTTGAGTCTCCCATCGTGTGCAGATGGTAAGACCTTCAAGAAGCCGCGGCGGCCTTTTGAAAAGGAGCGACTGGACAGCGAGCTGAAGTCCGTGGGCGAGTATGGCCTGCGCAACAAGCGCGAGCTCTGGCGGGTGCAGGCGGCCCTGTCGAAAATCCGCAAGGCTGCCCGGACCCTGCTGACCCTTGACGACAAGGTGCTTGCCTTTGGTATGTCATACGCTCCATAATCATGCTGCTGTGCCTGGAGGCTGCAGGGACGGTAGCAGCAGCCTGCAGCAGGTCTGGAAGCAGCGGCTGCAGCAGCAGAAAGGCAGCCCAGAAGCGCCAGTTGCCAGGAGCAGAGTGGGCGGCATGCTGCTGGCACGCGGCGACTGGCCAGCGTTCCTGGCTGGCAGAGAATGGGGATTGCAGCAGCGGAGCTGTCAGCCACAGCGGCGGAAGCTGCGCAGGCCCGCAGGACTCCTTATTTAATTAGCAGAGCGGTGGTGGCCGGCGTTGTGCACACCTGCTCATGTGGCCTTTGCGCAGGCCAGCGGCATTCAGCCTGTCAGCGGACAGCAGGAGAAGTAGCATGCAGTCGAGGAAGCCAGTGCCGCGGTTTGCTCAGCATGCAAATCGCTGCGTGCATATCAAGCTCAGTACTTCCGCGGGGGCGGGGCGTGGGCAGGGGCAGCAGGGGTTCAGGTGCAACGGTGCCTGTACTTAGCGGTGCATTGTCTCAAATTTTAAAGCTGAACATCATCGTGTTGACAAAAACAGGACACCAAGCGGCTGTTCGAGGGCGAGGCGCTGCTGCGCCGCATGTACCGCTACGGTCTGCTGGAGGAGGGCCAGAACCAGCTCGATTACGTGCTGGCGCTGCTGCCGGCCGACTTCCTGGAGCGCCGCCTGCAGACTCTGGTCTTCAAGCTGGGCCTGGCCAAATCCATCCACCACGCGCGCGTGCTCATCCGCCAGCGCCACATCCGGTGCGTCATGAGGCGCATGAAAGGCAGCAACCATGCCAGTCAGGCCGCGAGTTTGCATATCAAGGGTAGTCCGCAGCATCACCATGCCACTGCGGCAGTCATTGGATCTCAGCGACAGCAGGCATACATCAGGCTGCAGTCTTCTTGCCACTGCACAGCGCTGCTGGGCTGCTAAGGCTGCTGACAACACAATAGTGCCATCTTTCCGACTCAAGAATGGCACTCTTACGCATCATGCTGTGCGCGTGCTGCAGGGTGGGCAAGCAGATCGTGAACGTGCCGTCGTTCATGGTGCGTGTGGACAGCCAGAAGCACATCGACTTTGCGCTGAACTCGCCCTTTGGCGGCGGCCGCCCCGGCCGCAACAAGCGGCGCAACCTGAAGTGCGCACTCCCCCAATGCTCCCAACGCCGGCTTGGCGCAGTGAATGCACCGACCTCGCCGACCTGCTTACTGACGAGTGGCTGGTGCCAATGCAACTAAAGGAAGCAGTTTTTGGGCTGTGCTTTCCAGCAGCTGCTTTGTGAGCGCTTCTTTATATGTCTGCTGACAAGGTGCAATCCACCTGCAGGTCCAAGTCCAAGAAGGGTGGGGACGAGGACGCCGCCGAGGACGAGGACGAGGAGTAACTCTCACCTGCAGCAGTACGCAGTGCATCAGTGGCGCCGCCCTCAGTGTATTTGCGGGCAGCCTGTGTCGCCGGTGGTGTTTCCAGCTTATCGAGGCCTGCGCCAGCGCCCTATCGCGCCCTGCAAACACTGGAGTGCACCAACGATGTAACGCCTTGGGGATTCCCCACTAATCCGCACCCTGAGTGAGTCTGGACGCCACCCACATCAGGGTACGTGCTTAAACCCGAGTTTAGCGCAATTTGTGTTTAGCGTGCATGTTTAAACATTTAGCGTTCGAGGTGTGGGTTTCGCGGGGTGCGCTAAACTAGTTCTGACCGCCGCTGCCGCCG
>JAABUL010003234.1_pt1 | contig 24727 bp, 23 predicted proteins | sample 5559151 | NCBI WGS metagenome assembly JAABUL01 (sample SAMN10711876, study PRJNA513368) | rock metagenome | isolation source: Antarctica rocks | place: Antarctica: Victoria Land, Pudding Butte sud | reverse complement strand
ACTGTCGCTGAACGCCGCCCGGTTCCCGACCCGATAAGAACCTAACAACCAAAACAACTGCGCTATGAAGGATAAAAACGCGGTCCGTGAATTCGTGTCCTTGACAGTGAACTAGAGACATGGAAGGAGTTCTACCCATGACAAAGTTTGCTGTCGTTCTCTCTGCCGTCGTCCTCTCCGCATCCACTCTCGCCGCCAACGCCAGTCCCATCAACGTCTTCGGTTCAGGCGTTAGCGTTCTCCTGAATGGCAGCGTCATCGACACTGCCAACGTCAACCTCACCAACAACGGCTTCAGCGTTCTCGATCACGGATCCCTGTTCACCATCACCTATGTCACAACGCCGACCATTGGCCTGATCCCCGGCGTCGGTCTGCTGAACGTGACGGACGTCTGCACGACCGTTGCTGTGAGCATCGGCGGAGGAACCCTCGGAACGCCTTGCCAGGCGGAAGCCCTCTCCTTCACCGATGCAAACTTCGGCGCCGTCCAGATCGGTGCCGCTGTCGCCCTCGGCGCTCAGGAGACTCTGATGGTCTCCGGGAACACCGCCAATCTCAATGTCGCCCAGAGTGCGAGCATCGGCCTGGATACCGCATCTTTCACCTTCATCAATCCCGTCTCCGCTCCTCCGACCACCAGCCCAGTTCCTGAGCCCGGCACTCTGGGTCTTATGGCCTCGGGTCTCCTCGGAGCAGTGGGTGCGATCCGCCGCAAGCTGATGGCATAACCTTCCTCGTAGATAGCATTCGCAGGGCCGGAGCTCTCCCTCCGGCCCTGCGGCTTTCCCCTCACGGCGAAGCTGGACACTCTAAGCTTTACCAATGCTCCTCGCATCTGGCCCTGCTGAGAGCTGCCTCCCGTCAGGCAATCGTCTGCGGTACGATACCTGGAAGTGCCCAGGACAGCCCGGAACACAACGCCACCACTACCACCTCGCAGGGAAGTGTTACAGCCGGCGAGTCGATCGACCTCCCGCGTCTCTCTCAAGACTCCCTCAGCAGCCTACGAGATCTACGTCGGCAGCGGCCTCTTGGCAAGCCTCTCCCGCCGCCTGGCCTCGCTCACCCCCGGCCGCTCCCCGCGGCTGTTCGTCATCACCTCCTCAGAGATCTGGAGCCTCTGGTCCGATGCCTTTCTTCACTCCTTCCACGGCCTGCCCTCGCCCACGCCGCTCCTTCTGCCCGCGGGCGAAGCTCACAAGCGACTCGCGTCCGTGGGGCGCCTCTCCCAGCAGCTCGCCTCTGCCCGCGCCGACCGCGATTCGCTGCTCCTCGCCCTCGGCGGTGGCATCGTCGGAGATGTCACCGGCTTTTTAGCCGCCATCTATATGCGCGGCATCGCCTACGTGCAGCTCCCCACCACTCTCCTCGCGCAGGTCGACTCCTCCATTGGCGGCAAGACCGGCGTCAATCTCCCCGCAGGCAAAAACCTTATCGGCAGCTTCCACCACCCACTCGCCGTCTTCGCCGATACCGACACCCTCCGCACTCTTCCACCCCGCGAGCTCCGCGCAGGTCTCCAGGAATCCATCAAGGCCGGCATCATTCGTTCACCGCAGCTCTTCCGCTTTCTTGAACAGAATGCTGCCGCTATCCTCGACCCGAAACACCTGCAGCATGCCGCCGTTATCAGGCGCGTCGTGGTCGTTAGCGTTCGCATCAAGGCAGAGGTCGTTGCCGCCGACGAGCGCGAGTCCGGCCTCCGCATGATCCTCAACTTCGGCCACACGCTCGGCCATGCGATCGAAGCTGCCACTGCCTACAAGCAGCTCCTGCATGGCGAAGCCGTTGCTTGGGGATCCATTGCCGCCACACACCTCGCCCGCGCTCGTGGCGCGCTTTCAGCCAAGGACGCGGCCCGCATCGAGCAGACCATCCTCCGCTACGGCCCGCTTCCCCGTTTCAACACCACGGCTCCCAAGCTCGTCGACCTTACCGTGGCAGACAAGAAGAGCCGCAACGGCACCCTTTCGTTCATCCTTCCTTCTGCCATTGGAAGGGTGGAGATCGTCCGCGACGTCACCCAGGCCGAGCTCCTCCAAGCCGCCACCTCCATGCTCACCCTGATGCACTCAACAAACTTTTCCCATACAGCCGAGACGAGCTCCTGATGCGCAATCAGGCACCCATCACCCATCCCGGAGCCCGGCCCGAAGGCGCTCGCACGGAACACGCAGCCGCCGCCACCGTGCAGCACATGTTCGACGACATCGCTCCCACCTACGATCGCGCCAACCACCTGCTCTCGGTCGGCCTCGACCGTCTATGGTGGCGCCGTGCCGCCAGCGCCTTTGCACCCGTTCTCGCGCGCCCTGAAGCCCAAATCCTCGACCTCTGCTGCGGCACTGGCGACATGACCGCCGCGCTCCTTGAACTTCGCCCCAGCGGCCCGGCGGTCAGGCCCATCGTCGGCCTCGACTTCTCGCCACGGATGCTCAGCCGCGCCCGAAGCAAGCACCCTGCCGCGAACGCCACCTTCGTGGAAGGGGACGCCATGCACCTTCAATACGCGGCTGACACGGTCGATCTCGTCACTGCGGCCTTTGGCTTCCGCAACCTCGTCAACTACGCCGGCGGCCTCGCGGAGATCTATCGCGTCCTCCGCCCCGGCGGCCAATTCGGCATCCTGGAATGCAATCAGCCTGGGGGCCTCACCGGCGCACTCTACTCGCTCTACTTCAAACGCATCCTTCCCGTCGTCGGCGGGCTCATCTCCGGCCAGCCTTCCGCCTATCGCTACCTTCCCGCATCGGTGGAGCGCTTTCCCAGGCCTCCGCAGATGCTCGCGCTCATTCAACAGGCCGGCTTCACCGGCGCATCCTGGACCGGCTATACCTTCGGCGCCTCCGGTCTCTACCAGGCCACGAAGCCCTCGCAAACCTCCTAGCCAACCGCCTGCACAAAGCACTCCTGCCGCTCCCCTGGAGCAGCCTGTACCCTCGATGCCATGAAGCCCAGACATCTCGCTCTTATCATCGGCCTGCTCTCCCCTGCCGCCCTCGCCCGGCAACAAACCTCCATTCCCCCAGGCCTCGATCGGGCCCAATTAGCCTACGATCACGCCCAGAGCTCCGGAGATCGCGCAGCCCTCAAGTCCCTCCTCGCTCCCGACTACCTCATCCTTTCCGGCTCGGGCAAGCTCCACGACAAGGCTTGGCTCATCCAAAGCTTTTGCGCACCAGGCGTTCACAACAACCCCTTCACCGTCCTCGAGCCCTTCACCCGCATCCTCTCGCCCGGCTCCGCAATCCTCGGCGGCTGGGCCGAGCTCTCCGGCACTGAAAACGGAAAGCCCTTCTCCCAGAAGCTTCGCTTCGCAGACACCTGGGTTCGCCGCAACGGTCACTGGCAAGTCGTCTTCACCTCCGTCGCGGAGTCTCAGGTTCCCTGAAACCCCTCCATCGAGGCACCCGGAAGAGCCATCTTCCGCTCAGACCCTGTACCATCTCTTCCATGAGCACCGCGGCCACTCACGATCCGGCCCGCCGGGCACCGAAGCGTGCCCATTCCATCAAGCGCTCCGCTGCCCTCTTCTCGGTACTTGCCGCCCTCGTCATCACCGTCCTCAAACTCATCACCGGAATCCTGACCGGATCTCTCGGCATGCTCTCCGAGGCCGCGCACTCCACCATCGATCTCGTCGCCGCTTCCATCACCCTCTTTTCCATCCAGGCCGCCGACCGCCCCGCCGACGAGGAGCACAACTACGGCCACGGCAAAATCGAGAGCCTCTCCGCCTTCGTCGAGACCGGCCTCATGCTCGCATCCTGCCTCTGGATCGTGACCGAATCAGTCCGCCGCCTCTTCTTTCATGCGGGCCTCACCCTCTCCGTCTCCATCTGGCCGTTCCTCGTTCTCCTTCTGTCCATCACCGTCGACTTCACCCGGGCCCGCCGGCTCCATCGAACGGCCAGCGAATTTCACTCCCTCGCCCTCGAGGCTGACGCCATCCATTTCTCGACCGACATCTGGTCATCCACCGCCGTCCTTCTTGGCCTGGCCGCCAGCTACCTCGGCGAGCGCTTCCACATCCCCGCCCTCACCATCGCCGACCCCATAGCCGCCCTCATCGTCGCCGGCATCATCCTCCGCGTCACCATCCGTCTCGCCCGCCGAACCATCGACAACCTGCTCGACGCCACCCCCACCCACAACGCCGACGGCACCCCCACCAACACGCGTCGCGATATCGTCCGCGCCCTCGCTGCGGTTGACGGTGTCCTCTCCGTGGATCGGCTGCGCATCCGTCAATCCGGTGCGCGCTTCTTCGCAGACGTCACCCTCGGGATGCCCCGCAACCTTACCTTTCAGCGAACCGAGCAGGTCACCGCTGCCGCCACCGGAGCCGTCCAGCGCCATCTGCCCGAGGCCGACGTCGTCATCCACTCCGTCCCAACCGCTTCCAAGGCTGAGAGTATCCATGACCGCGTTCGCGCCGTCGCCGCCCGCTCCAACCTCTCCATACACGACGTCACCCTCCAGCAGCACGGGGACGTCCTTCACCTCGAGCAGCACCTTGAAGTAAACGAAAACATGCCCCTTCGCACCGCGCATGATCTCGTCACCCAGTTCGAATCCGACATCCGCCGCGACATTCCAGAAGTAGCTTCCATCCTTACCCACATCGAGAGCGAGCCCGCGACGATCGAACAGTCCGCCTTCCTCCACCGCGACCGCCAGATCGAAGCCCGTCTGCGCTCCGTGGCCGCCACCATCCCCGGCATCCTCGATATCCATGACGTCTTAGTCACCCGGCTGCCGCCCGCTATCTCCGAGTCGGGCAAGAATCTCGAAGCTCTCCTCGTACGCCCCAGGGCCGGTCAGGAGAAGCCCTCAACCGTCGAGCGCATCCAGGTCGCCTGTCACTGCACCCTTCCCGACGATCTCCCCATGGCAGACGTTCACGCCACCATCACCGCCCTCGAAAGCGCCTTCAAAGCCGACTCCCCCGAGGTGGTCCGTCTACTGATTCACCCCGAACCCGCGACCGACAACCGCCGCTGACCAAGGCTTCGCCATCACCTGTCCGGCGTTCTTCCGGATCACGCCTCATCCCTCGGGCTCCCCGCTCGCTGTATCCTCAGCAAAGCGATGAAGCGCTTCTTCAACATCCTTCTCACCGCAATGGCAATGCTTGCTGTCGCCCTGCTCTCGGCCTTCGTCGCCATGCGCCTTGCCATTCATGGCCGCGAGGTGGAGGTTCCCAACCTCGCCGGCCTCACCTTGCAGGAGGCCAGCGCCAAAGCCGGCCACCTCGGCCTCAGCCTCCGTCTCGAGAACAAGTTCTACTCGGCCGACGTCCCGTCCGGTCACATCCTCGGGCAGTTCCCTGCACCCGGCGCCACTGTGCGCCGCGAGTGGACCATCCGCGTCACGGAAAGCATCGGATCCCAGCAGGTGTCGATCCCCGATGTGACCGGACAAAGTGAGCGGCCCGCCTCGCTCGCCCTCCGCCGCTCCTCACTCGAACTCGGCACCGTGGCCTCCATCGCGGCGCCCGGCGATGCTGGCATCGTTCTCGCCCAGACACCGCCTCCCAATGCCTCCGGAGTCGATCGTCCACGCGTTAGCATCCTTCTTAGCCAGCCGGCCTCCGCAACTCCGCAGGCCTTTGTCATGCCCCAGCTGACCGGACTTTCGCTGCCCACCGCCCTCGCCCGCACCAATGCCGTCGGCCTCCGCATCGCCAGCGCGGAAGAGCCCCCACCCACGACACCGAGCGCCTCCGATCCATCTAGCCCCAACCCTTCAGCTCGTCCCATCAGCCCCACCGGCTATCATGACTCCTTCTTCGTCGGCGCGCCCCACGCCCCAGCATCACAGAGCTCCACCCCATCAGCCGGCCGCACTGATCCGCTTGCTCTCCCAGGCGGAGCTCCCACACCGACCTCCTCCAGCTCCACCATAGTCACCGGTCAGTCCCCTCCCGCCGGGCGTCGGGTCGTTCGCGGCGAGTCCGTTCGCCTCACCATCACGCAGTAGCAGATTCCGCTCGCCCGCCCAGCCAAACCCCAACATAAGTTGTCGAATGAGAGAACAGGCCCCGGTGCGTTGGCGTTTCAACTCCGCTCCAGGACCACCGCATAGAAGCCATCACACGCATGCACCCCGGGCAGTGTTCGCAAGTGTTGATCCCGGACCATCGACGTCAGATTCAGATCTTCGCGCACGATGCCGCCAGCCCTCAGGTCCTCCAGAAAATCGTTCACCGGGACCTGGCGCCACCCACCCGCAATCGCCGCCACCACCGCCTCGCACTCCTCGGGCTCTAACGAGCACGTCGAATAGATCACCCTCCCACCAACTCCGGCCCGCTTCATCGCAGCCGCCAGAATCGTCTTTTGCCGCTGCGCTTGGCGCGCGATCTCCTCGGCTCGCAGCCGATGCCGAATCTCCGGATTTCGGGACAGTGTTCCCGTCCCGCTGCATGGCACATCACACACCACCAGGTCGAATGCGCCCTCCTCCACCGGCAACGCCATCGCGTCCGATACTAGGCAGCGCACCGGCCCTCCGCCTCCCGCTGATGCTGCCAGCCCGCCGATCCGCTCCTCCATCTCCCGCAGCCGCCGCTCGCTCACATCCGTAGCCAGGATCTCCGCACCTTTTAGCCGCCTCGCCAGCACGGTTGTCTTCCCGCCCGGAGCCGCACAGCAGTCCCAGACCCGCACCGCCCTGCCCGGCGTCGCAGGCGCAGCCGCTGCTGCAATCTCGGCCACCAGCCGAGACCCATCATCCATAATCGGGAAACCTTCAGGCCCCCACCTCCCCGACATCTCAGCGTCCGCAGCATCCTCTCCGCCCAGGCTCTCCCCATCCCCTGGCGCATCCGCACCCACGGCAAACATACCCCCGCGTCCAGGCTCCCTCTGGTCAGCCACACAGACGGCGATGGCCGCCGCCCGGCCATACGTCTTCACCCATCGCTCCACCATCCACACCGGATGGCCCAGCCGTTCCGCGAACGCAGCCGTCGTCTCATACAGCTTCACCCCCGCAGCCGGCTCGCGCGTGAGCCGCCGCAAAACCGCGTTCACCATCCCCGCCGCATGCTCCTGCCCCGCCGCCCGGCACATCGCCACGCTCTCGCTCAGAGCCGCATGTGCAGGAATCCGGTCCATGTGCACCAGCTGAAACGCTCCTATGCGCAGCGCCACCCAGACTTCATCCGCCATCCGCTGATCCGGCCGGTCCAGCAACCCCCGAACTCGTGCATCGAGCGCAATCTGCCATCGCAACACACCCATCACCAGCGCCGTCGCCAAATTTCTGTCCTGCCCGCTCAACCCGCCCAGCCGCGACGAGTGGAGCAGCTCATCGCTGTGGCCCCGCCCTTGCCCCACCTCCCGCAGCACCTCAAAAGCCGCCCGTCGCGCCGGAGCCACCCCCATCCAGCTCACGCCTTCAGCTCCCTCCTTTCCAACAGGAGCCGGTCGGGGAGCGCCAGTCCTTCCACCGCGTACCTTGCCCTCCACCTTCGGCCTCTCGGCCTGCGCCGCAGACGAAGTGGAGAGCTTTTCCAACCTCCCGCCCTTGCCCTTACGCGATCCTTGCGGAGCGTCCGCCCCCTCACCTTCCCGCGACCTCAAGCTCCCAGCCTCTCTCCAGTCTTCACCTGGTACCCGCGAACGAACTCTCCCGCCGTCATGCGCCGCTTCCCTTCCACCTGCAGCTCGTCCACCCTCAGCACAGTCAGTCCCCCGCAGACCACCATCAATCCCTCACCCTCGGCCACCAGTTCGCCCTCACGCGTCGACTCCGCGCCCTCCGGCACACTCTCAAACCGAGCCGGTCGCAGCCCATGGAGAATCAACTTCTTTCCTCGAAAGACCGTATGCGCTCCCGGCCAGGGATAGAAGCCACGCCACCGGTCGTAGATCCGCCTCGCCCCCTGCGCGAAGTCCACCAACCCATCCTCCCGCGTCAGAATGGGCGCGGCCGTTGACCGTGAATGGTCCTGCGCCACCGGGAACACCGTTCCCGCCTCCAGCCCCGCTAAAGTCTCGACCATCAGCACCGCCCCAACCTCCGCAAGCACGTCGAACACCTCCGCCGCACCCATCTCCTCGCCGATCGGAACCGCCCGCGCCAGCAGCATGTCGCCCGTATCCAGCCCCGCATCCAGCTTCATGGTCGTGACGCCCGTAACCGTCTCTCCATTCGCGACCGCCCACTGCACCGGCGCCGCTCCCCGGTACTTCGGCAGCAGACTCCCATGCAGATTGATGTTCCCGAACCGAGGCAGAGAGAGCATCCACTCCGGAATGATACGTCCATAGGCGACCACGACTATCGCATCCGGCCGCACCTCTTCTAGTTGCCGCCGGAACTCCTCGTTCTTCTTGATCCGCTCCGGCTGCACTACCGGCAGCCCACGCTCAACCGCTAGCCGCTTCACCGCTGGCGCCTGGATCTCCATCCCACGCCCCGCCGCACGGTCCGGCTGCGTCACCACCATCGCAACCTCATGTCCCGCCGCCAGCCCGGCTTCAAGCACCGGCACGGCAAACGCCGGCGTGCCACAAAAGACCAGCCTCAACTACCACTCCCCATTCTTCTGCATCTTCTTGATCTTCCGCAACGCTAAGTCCCGCTTCAACCGGCTGATCCGATCGATAAACAACACGCCGTCCAGGTGGTCGATCTCATGCTGCAACGCCCGCGACAGCAACTCCTCACCCTCCACCTCAAACCACTTACCCGACACATCCTGGGCCCGCACCTTCACCCACGCCGCCCTTTGTACCTTTTCACGGATCTCCGGCAGACTCAGACACCCCTCCTCCTCCACCTGCTTACCGTTTCGATCCACAATCTCCGGATTGATCAGCGCCAGCTTGTCTTCCGGGTTCTTCCTGAAGCTCACATCGATCACCGTGATCCGCCGCGAGATCGAGATCTGCGGTGCAGCCAGCCCAATCCCCTGCGCCTCATACATGCTCTCGAACATCTCCTCGACCAGCCGCTTCAACTCCGGCCCAAACTCCGTCACCGGCTCCCCACGCTTCGCCAGCACCGGGTCCGGGTACTTCACCACCTCGTGAATTCTCAACCTCTTCGCCACGTCGCTTCCATTCCCGTTCGTTTAGATCACGTCCTGCGGCAATCGACTCACTCGATCCCATCGCGAGTCCGGCCGGGTGAACCAAACCAGTCCCGGATCTGCCTCTTCCCGGCTCCAGCGAGAGCGTCAGTATGCCCGAATCTGCTCCACATACCCCTCGAAGTTACGCCGCATCTCACGCAGCGAATCGCCGCCAAACTTGTCCACCACCAGCCGCGCAATCGTCAGCGCCACCATCGCCTCCGCTGCCACGCCCGCTGCCGGGACGACACACACATCGCTCCGTTCGTACGCTGCCTTCACCGGCTCCCGGGTCTCAAAGCTCACCGAACCCAACGGCCGCCGCAACGTCGAGATCGGTTTCAGATATCCCCGCACAATCACATCCTCCCCATTTGAGATGCCGCCCTCTATCCCACCGGCGTTATTCCGCTCCCGCGAGAACCGCGTAAACCGCCGCGCACCATCAGCCGCAGGCTCGTCGCGCCCTGTTCCCTGTTCCCTGTCTCCTGTCCCCTGCTCCACGTATCCGATGGCATCGTGCACGGCCGACCCCATCGACTCAGCCGCCGTCACCCCCCGCCCAAGCTCAACCGCCTTCACCGCCTGCAGGCTCATCACGGCCTGCGCCAGCAGCCCATCCATTCGCTCGTCCCAGTTCACATGCGTTCCTATCCCCGGCGGCAGGCCGTGCACCACCACCTCGAATACCCCGCCAATCGTGTCGCCGGTCCGCAGCGCCATGTCCACCTCGGCCTTCATCCGCGCCTCAGCCGCAGGATCGATGCAACTCAGCAGAACCTCCTCTTTCGCGGCAAGAGCCGCAATCTCGCTCCACTGCGCCTCGCGTCCCAGCTCCGCCCTTCCAACCCGCACCACGTGGCTGCCAACCTCCACGCCGAACTCCCGAAGCAGCATCTTCGCCATGGCGCCACACGCCACCCGCGCCGCACTCTCACGCGCGCTCGCACGTTCCAGAACGTATCGCGCATCCTTGAAGTCGTACTTCAGCGATCCCGCGAGATCCGCATGTCCCGGCCTCGGCGAGGCCACCGCCTTGTGCTTCTCCGCGTCCCCCCCGCCCACCGGCAGAATCTCTTCCCAGTTCTTCCAATCCCTGTTCGCCAGGGTCATCGCGACCGGCGACCCGATCGTTTTGCCATGCCGCACGCCACTCAGGATGTGGGCCGTATCTCTCTCAATCCGCATCCGGCCACCGCGTCCGTACCCCTGCTGCCGCCGCCACAGCTCACGATCCAGAAACACCTGGTCAACCGGCACACCCGCCGGCAGCCCGCTCACCGTCGCCACCAGGGCCTCCCCGTGGCTCTCTCCCGCAGTCGAAAAGCGAAGCATCGTCCTCCGTCTACCCGCGCCGTCCGAACACAACGCCACAAGGAAAATTGTAACAATCACATCGTCTTCGAGCCGCACATCCAGCCCGGCACAGCAGCACCCGCCTCATCCCTTCAGATACGCCCGGGAGTTCAGCAGCGTCCTCTCCATCCCGCGTACCCAATCCGTCATCTCCCCCGCGGCCTTGCCCGCCGCCACCGAAGCCGCAAACTCATTTCGCATCGCCTGCATCTTCGCCTCTAAATCGTCGAGCGCGCTCAGCAGCACCGCCTCGGGAGTCATGGGCAGCTTCGGCGACCCAAACTCATACCTCCCGTGGTGACTCAGAATCATGTGTTCGATCAGCACGCGCAGCCGGTCCGGAAAATCGGGCAATCCAGAAACCTTCTCTCGCAACATCCCCTGCGCGATCGAAATGTGTCCGACCAGCTGTCCCTCCAGGGTATAGCCGAAGGAGTTCTTCCAGCTCAGCTCTTTCACCTTGCCGATGTCGTGCAGGATCGCCCCCGCAACCAGCAGCTCCGCGTCCACCTCGGGGTAGAACGGAGCCGCCGCCCGGCACACCCGAACCAGCGTCAGCACATGCTCCAGCAGTCCGCCGAGCCACGCATGGTGTAGCCGCTTCGCCGCCGGAGCATCCCGGAACGCCGGCCCGATCTCCCCATCATCGAGAAACGCAAACACCAGCCGTCGCAGATCCTCGTTCGCAAAACCCGAAACATAATCCCGCAGCTCAGTCCACATCTCCTCCACGTCGAACCGCGTTGCCGGCATGTAATCCGCGGCATCCACCTCGCTCTCCGCCGCATTCCGCATCTTCTCCAGCGTGATCTGAAACTTACCCTGGTACTTCGAAATCTGGCCCTGCACCTTCACATAACAACCCTCGTTACAGTTCGTGACAGACTCGGCGAACTCCTCCCACATCCGGGCTTCCATCGTGCCTGTCTTATCCGCCAGTACCAGCGCCAGGTACTGTCCGCCTCCCTGCTTTCGCTCCCGAACCTGCAGCGAAGCCAGCGCAAAATACGAGGTCACCACCGCGTTCTCGAACTTACCTGCATCCACAATAAAAAAGTCTTTCATCGCCATCAGAATACCCTCTTGCAAAAACAGAAAACGCGAGAGCCGTAGCCCTCGCGTCCACCTCCAACACCCGGTTTACTTCGGCTGCGGCGCTGGCGTTCCATTCGGTGTCGTCTGGGGCGTTCCTGTCGGCGGCAGCGGCTGCCCCGTAGGCGGAGCTCCCGGCGCCGGTGCTGTCGCTGGCGGCAGCGTCGTCTGGTCAGCGGTTCCTGCGGCGGGCGTCGTTCCCTCCGTGGTCGTTCCCAAACTCGGATTCACGGTCGGCGCAATCGAATTGTTCGGAGTCGCATCCGGCCGCTTGTCTTGCAGCCGCTCCTTCGCTGCACCCTTGACCTTTACGTTCTTTTTCTTTGTCGCAGTGTCACCGTTCAGCCCTAGCGGAGCCGCCTGCGTCTTCTGCGTCGCTACCTCCTGGACGCCCGGCCCGGCAGGCGTAGCCGCCGCCTTTTCGCGGACCTTTGCCTGCTTCACAGCAACCTTCTCCGCTTTGAACTCTTTCTCCCTCGAGCTAAACCTCGTCTTCGTCCCGCTGACCGTCTTCGGCGCTAGCGGATCTGGATCCGATGTTGCAGAGATCTCGGTTGTCCCGCCACTGGGCGCAATCACTGATCCCGGAGCGGTGTTCGGAGCCGCACCGTCCATCACGCTCCCAGAGGTCACCGCAGCCGATGTCGCGCCCTCGCCTACATCCGTTCCCGTAGCCGTCTCCAGCGATCCTGCTGGCAGCGAGTTCCGCGGTGCCTGCCCAAATCGCACCTTCTCTCGTTTGATCTTCTTCCGCTTCGGCGCACTCGCTACAGTGCGAGCGCCCGTCCGCGTCCTCCCGGAGGAGGCCGGCGTCTTTGACGAGTCGTTAGCCGATGCTCCTGCCGCATTCGCGGCAGCTCCGGCCGTATCCGCAGCCGGGGCTACGGCTGCCGACGCACTTGCATCTCCTGCCACCGAAGCCGCACCCTCGGCCGGCAGCACAGGAACTCCTTCCGACGTCTTCGCCGGGCTTACAGGAGCCGTCGGCACGTTGGCACCGTTCATTGCACTCAACGATCGCGATCCGCGATCGAAACGCGCCTTCTGCGCCAGGCTTTTCTTCTTCGGAGTCGGCGCGGCATACGCGCTGAACACCGGCTTCGTCTGCTTGGCGCTCGCTCCCGTATCCACGAAGCCCGGCTTGATGTCGATGTATGCCTCTTCCCGCAATTTGGTCAGATAGGCCCGCAACGCCGGCTGCATCTGCTGCAGGTAGATCGCCTCTTGGATCTGGGGTTCAATCTCCTTCATTGAAGGAACACCCGGCTGCTGGTGGTCTGTAACCTTCAGAATTACAAATCCTTGCCGTGTCCGGATGGGGGCCGTCGATTCCCCTGCCTTCAAATCAAAGGTCTGGTCCTCCAGAACCTTGGCCAGGGCTCCCCGTTTGAACAGCCCCAGATCGCCCCCTTGCGAGGCCGTCGGCCCACCCGAATACTGCTTTGCCAGATCCTCGAACTTGTCCCCCGCCTTCACCTTGGCCTCGATATCATCGGCCTTGTTCTGCGCCTGCGCCACCGCGGCTGCGTCGGCCTCCGCCGGCAGCGGAACCAGAATCTCACTCAGCCGCACCTGCTCCGGCTTCGCAAACTCCTGTTTATGCGCATCGTAAAACGCCTGCTCCTGCCCTTGTGTCGGTTGCAGCCGGCGTCCCACCTCATCCCGAACCACCTGCTGCGTCACCACGTTGTTCCGGATGCCCGCCTTGAAGTCTTCAAAGCTCACGCCCTGCTGCCGCGCCGCCTTCTCCAGGTCCTCCATCGTCTCCAGATGATTCTGCTTGCGGATCTCGTCCAGCCTCCGAATCACCTCCGCATCCGCGTTCAACCCGAGTTCCTTGCCCTTCGAGATCAACAATTGCTGGTCGATCATGTCGCGCAACATGTCCCTCTCCCGCTGCTCACGGTCCGCCGGGGGCACGTTGCCCTGCTGCAACTCCTGCTGAAGCTGCTGCTCGCTGCGCTCCACATCGCTCCGGTTGATGATCTGGTCGTTCACCCGCGCGACCACGTCCTCCACCACCGTCCCGTTCGCTGTAATTGCGGGCGGCGTCGGCAACGCCTTAGGCTGCGGCGCCTGCGCTCCGAACGGGCTCTGGTACCGCGGTGCGACCTGCCCCCAAACCACCCCGGTCATCACGGCCGTCCCGAGACCGCCTGCTACCGCACCGCGCACCACCAGCCGCGCCGTACCCCGCACGACAGAACTCCACGCCCTGCCAGAAATTCCAAAAGTCGTCATCAAGTTCGCTATCTCACTCACATCCGGAAGACCCTTGCAGTGCAAGGTCAACCACCTCACCGATTGGACTCGCAACGCTATTCCGTCGATAGCCGGTGCCTATATTCTACCCGTCCGCCTCCGTTGCACGCGAACGCTCCGCCCCTCCGCCCCCGCAATGACACTTTCGGGAACTGCAGCCGCTCACCGGCGATGCTATACTCCGTCCAAACTGAGGCTCCCTCCGCCTTCGAGCCCACGCGCATTCCGAGGACATCTATACCCCATGGCACCCCGCACCCGACGCGCACTCTTTTCTGCAACGCTCTTCTTCGCCACCTGTGCCACGGTTGGCTCTCTTATCAGTCAGCGAGTGGCCGCCCAGTCCGCCACCGACGAGTCCACCCTTCGCGACTCGCTCCATAGCTTCACGGACGTGTACTCCATCGTGGAGCAGAACTACGCCGAAAAGCTGACCGGCGATAAGCCTGATAAAGCCATCTACGACGGCGCCATACCGGCCATGCTGCACGTCCTGGACCCCCATTCCAACTTCTACGATCCAAAAGCCTTCGCCCAGATGCGCGAGGACCAGCACGGCAAATACTACGGCGTCGGCATGACCATTCAGCCGCAGCCCACACCCACCGGCAAGACCAAGATCGTCGTTCTCTACCCCTTTGAAGGCACGCCTTCGTTCAAGGCTGGTATCCGTCCCGGCGACGTCATCCTGACCGTCGACGGCAAATCCACCGACGGCATGGATTCCGCCGCCGTAGCCACCAATCTCAAGGGCGCTCGCAGCACTCATGTCATCGTCACTATGTCGCGCGAAGGCTCGCCCAAGCCCCTTAGCTTTGACCTCGTTCGCGATGAGATTCCCCGGCCTTCCGTTGACCTCGCATTTATGGCCCGGCCAGGCATCGGCTACGTCCATGTCACCCAGTTCATGGAAACCACCAGCCGCGAGGTAGGCGACGCCCTTGAAAAGTTCCAGAAACAAGGCGATCTCCACGGCGTTCTCATCGACCTCCGCGGCAATCCTGGCGGCCTGCTCAATGAAGCCGTCAACATGAGTGACAAATTCCTCGATAAAGGGCAGATTGTCGTCTCCCAACGAGGCCGCGCCTTCCCGGATCAGGTCTACCGCGCCGCTCACGGCGAGCAGGGACCCAAGTTCCCCATCGTCGTCCTCGTCAATCGCAACACCGCGTCCGCCGCTGAAATCGTCTCCGGCGCCCTCCAGGATCACGACCGCGCCCTCATTGTCGGCGAAACCACCTTCGGCAAAGGCCTCGTCCAGACTGTCTTCCAGATCACGGAAGATACCGGCCTCGCCCTCACGACGTATCATTATTACACCCCGTCCGGTCGCCTCATCCAGCGCCCCTACGATCACGTCTCGCTCTACGACTACTACTACGTCCGCGACAACGCCGGCCAGCCCAAGGACAACACCAACCGCGAGGTCAAGCTGACCGACTCCGGTCGCACCGTGTACGGTGGCGGCGGTATCACACCCGACGAAAAGATCGACAACCCGACCTCCAACACCTTCCAGGGCAACCTCTTCACTCACTACGCCTTCTTCAACTTCGCCAAGCATTACCTTGCCGGCCGCAGCGTCACCAAGGACTTCACCGTCGATGATGCTGTCCTCCAGCAGTTCAAGGAGTTCCTCAAAGCCAACCAGATCGAGTACACCGACCAGGACATCGCCGGCGTTAGCGACTGGGTGAAATCCAGCATCAAGGCCGAGATCTTTACCTCGCAGTTCGGCCAGCTCGAAGGTCTCAAGGTTCGCGCGCAGTGGGATCCGCAGATCGCCAAGGCACTCACCTTCATGCCCCAGGCACAGGCTCTCGAAGATCGCCTCAAGGCTGGCGTGAAGACCAACGTCGCCGCTCGCTAGCCCGAATCACTTCAGGCAAAAGGTCCGGTGCGCTGGCACCGGACCTTTTGCTCTGAGCTTCTACGCGGCCGCCGGCAGAATCGCCCCCGGCTGCGCGTTCAGGATCGCCACCACGCCGTTGACCAGATTGGTCACGTAAGCCGTGTCGACCTGCAGCCCTGCCTGCGCAAACATAGTCACTACCGGTAGCTCGACGATCTCGAGAACATCCGCCAGCTTCTGTGTATTCGCTGAAGTTCCTCCCGGCCGCCCACTTCTGCTGCACGCTGATCACCGTGGCCTGCACCAGCTTCACCGACGCCGTGAACGCCTCCACGGCAGGCGCCACCGCCGGATCTGCCAGCGCCACAACCGATGCCACGGGGATCAAGTACCGCACAATATCGGTGAGCACAACTCCCGCGATATGACCGGCCTTCTTCAGAAACCCTTCAAACGCCGCCAATTTACCCGGCTTTCCGGCAACGGCTTGCGCGATGCCCGTTCCGCTTCCAGCAGTGGGCACCGATACCCCCGCGCCCCCCGCCGTACTTCCTTGAACCGCATTCGCAATCTGCTGCGCGGGATGCACACTCACCAGGGGCTGTCCGCCCGTCGATGGTGCCGCCCCCGGCGCCGGATATAGATTCGTCGCACTGCTCATATCGTCTTCTCCTCACGTCTGTCACTATCCATTGGTTGAACTACCTGTTGAACGGAGGTCGTCTGGCTCTCCTGCGTGGTCACCTTCGCCGCGTCCTTCGTCTCCACCTGGTGCGTCGTACTTGGCTTCCCCACCAGCAGCGTCGCCGCAATGCTCGTCAGTGCAGTCACCAAATTCGTGACGCACAGCAGCACGGCTGTTCTCACGGTCGGATCACTCCTCCCCAGACCGAATGCCGCTATCGCCGTCATCACCGCGATCAGCAGCAGCAGAAAGGCAATCGAGTCCGTTCTGCTTCCGCCATCACGCGTTATCAGTTGCATAACACCTCCCAAAAACAAGAGCGGCTCCCTCTGAGGGAGCCGCTCGCCAAACTACAAAAGGCCACCGCATTGCAGTCGCCTCGTCTAACCAACTCAGCTCCGCAAACCGCGGGCCTATAGTTCAAGTCTACTTGCCCCAGCCAGTAACTACGCCAACCCTGGGATGGAAACCACGACACTCAGCTTGGGAAGCTGGCGTTCCTTTTATTTGTTTTGGATCTCATTGTGAGATTGCCGCTCCTCTTACATCATTTGGTCAACGGGGAGAAGGTGCGGAGTTTGTCTGCGTTAATGTGGAGCGGGAGACGGGGATCGAACCCGCAACCAACGGCTTGGGAAGCCGCTACTCTACCATTGAGCTACTCCCGCTTTGGCCCTGATTATACTCTGTGATATCAACGCCGCGATGTGACCTATGCGTGCGCCACCATCTCTAAAGGCGCGGAGTCGGGCTCTGTCGCAGAGATCGCCGGGCACCAACTTCCGTGGCCAGTACCTCAAGCTCTGGCTCTCGCCAAGCTGCCGGAATAAGGGATGAGGGCACGCGCGTTGAGCGCTGTCTTGGTCACCTCGAATACTCTCTGGAGGTCGGGGACCTTTGTCTGATACGTCTCGTACTGTCAACACGCGAGCGGAGCCGATAAAGATCGCCCGCCACATGCACCGAACTCCTTCCTGCTTGGAACGGTTCTACCCCCGTCAAGAAACCGTCCATTTGAGGAGGAGCTGCATCGCTCGGCATATCGTGATTTGGCTGTTGAAAGGCTAAGTCCCCGAAAGACCCATGGAGGCATAAAGCTCCCCTTGCATAAAGGCTGCTCTAGCCTGCCATGTCCCGTCTTTGCTCGCCTCCCATCGAAGCCTAGCCAGCCCATCATCAAAGCCCATGTGATGTAGATCGGCGAGCGCCTTGGCAGCTTCGTCTGCGCTATTGACCAGGCGGAGCAGTGGCTCCTTTTGGAGCAGCTCTTCGAAACCGCGAGTGGCAATCATCGGACGGCATGCGGCGAGGTGCTCGTAGAAGCGCGTGCTGCTGCCGGAATAGGTAGGTTCGCGACGAAGATATGGAAGAACGGCGACGTCGAAGGCACGAGCGTATGCAGCGAGGGAGCCGTACGGCTTTGGCCCCACGAAGCGAACATTTCCCTTGCGCATGACCCTTTCGCGTGCGGCGCTATGTGCACGGTCCTCAATCGGCATGGTCGTCGGCCCGACAAAAACCCAACTCATCTTCGGAGTCAGCCCTACTAGACTCTCAAGAAAAAACCAGTCCATATTGCCTGCCAGATTGCCGATCACTCCGGCCACGGGGCGGGGGAGGTCGGCGACATCTTGTGGGAGGTCCCCCGCTTGCCGGGGTGGTGCCGCAAGTAAATTCACGGCGCGGGTAGCATTGGGAACAATGCGCACCTTAGACTCCGAACATTGTCCATACTGCGTCAAATACTTTGCAAGTCTCCGGGAGTTCGGGCATACCAGCGTGGATGCTCGACACATCCGCGCATCCAGTCGGCGCACGGTAGCAGAATTAGCACCGTCATAGCTTTCGATCCGGTCCGTGAGCCAGTAGATGACCGGCCCCGGCCAGCGCTCGGCGACAGGCGCGAAGTATGGAATGGTACAAATTAGCGGCGAACTGCGCGGCTCGGACGTTTGTGCCAGAAGCTGTGCGCTGACGGTTGCACCAGTGTCAGCGAGAGCGGACCAGGGAAAGCGCGTGTACCCCCGTAAGAGCTTGAAGGATCGCACCCGGAGCGGCGGATCAGGGATGTCCTGAATTGCTGGTGCCGGCGTTCGGCGAAACGGAGGCAAAAAGGTGCGCTCCGGCTTCCATGCCAAGACGGGAACACGTTCAGCCAGCGCGGCGCCAAACTCGACATCGAGAGTGTCAGAGATTTGCAGAAGATTCCAGTTCATGAGCACTCCGCCAACACAGCGAAGCTATGCTCGTGCGAAGGCCCGGAGGCAACGTCCAGCGTTCTCAAAACCTGCTGCTTCGCCGCAAGCGTCTCCTGAATACGGTCCCACACAGGGGTGATGAGTGTGGACGAGATCATGCGCCCAGCCCAACTTAGCGCGAAGTGGCCGCCCTCACCGAGGGTGATCGTGATCTTCGATTCCATGTGCGAATTCGGTTTAGAGCAGGCGGTCAAAATGTCTCTTCAGATTTGCAGCGGCTTTGGGCCAAGTGAATGAGGAAGCCCGTTCCCGGCCAGCGCTTGAGAGCTGCTGACGAGCTAGATCGTCTGTCAGCAGGGCAGAGATAGCATCGGCGTGCGCCTCTGAACGCTGTGGATCGACCAGAACGGCAGCGTCTCCGGCGATCTCTGGGATGGAAGACGAGTTACTTGCGACCACGGGAGATCCGCAAGCCATGGCCTCCACTACCGGTAAGCCGAAGCCCTCATAGCGAGACGGAAACCAGACCACCCGTGCCGCGGCGTAGAGCGCGTGTAACGCCTCTTCCGAGACGAATCCCAAGCGACGAAAGCGGTCGCCTAGCTGTTCCGATCGCTCCGTGTACAACGGATCCGAGTGGTTAACCACTGCAATCACCAGATCCGGGAAGCGCTGCAACAGAACAGGCGCCGCCGCCAGGATCAACTCCGCATTCTTGCGAAAATGCAATCCCCCCGGCACCAGAACGAATGGACGGTCGGCCAGTCCGGCCTGCTTGACGAAGGCACGTCCCGCAGCGGGAACAGGTCCAAAGAAGTGCGGGGTGACGCCATTATGAACGCAATGTATACGTGATGCGAGCTCTGGAAAAAAGTGTGCGAGCCGCTCGGCCGAGAACTTCGAGACCGTATGCACCATATCCACATGTCGGTCCAGTTTGCGATAGAGGAGACTCCACTTCAATCGCTGCTTCCAGTACTGGGTATTCCGTTGATGTGCTTCTGTTTCGAAGTACCCCGCGTCGTGTGCCGTCACTACTAGGCGCGCCTTTGTCACGGGCACATAAGATTCAGCAGTGCAGAAGACAACCTGAGCGTCGGGCCAGAAGCTTTCAGCTCGAGGCCGATCGAAGAGGAACCATTTGGCCTGCTGGCGCGAGGTGTCGGACTTGAAGGTGTGATAGTGGTAGCCCGTCCAGGGTTCTTGCACTAAGGGGAGAATGCGCTCGCTGTCACCGAAGTCCGCGAGCACGCGCATACGTACGTCATCGCGCTGGGCCAGATGCTCGACAATCTGCCGTGCTGTGCGACCCGCACCCGTAGATCCATGGATGTTCCGAAGGTGTACAAACGCGAGCAGATTCAGCGGAGGTGTCTGGTTGGGAACCTGGAACGCTGTACCCGCCGCTTCGGCAACATCTGAACAACTGCCGGGACCGCGGGATTTTGGTGCCATGAGAGATCCTCATCTGCGGATCACACGCGGAGCGCATGGGTAAGCAGGTTCTGGTGTGGGCGGGCACCCTAAGCTAAAGCCAGTGCAGCAAATAAGGGGAGCCAGCGATGCGACGATCAATTGCAGGGAACATGGCTTTAAGCTGACCTGCGATCAGGCTTGCGAACGTTGACAGTATGCTTACGGCTTACGTGCTCACCTATCTTCTCACTTTCCACTGGTTTGCAACAGATCCTCAACTTCGATGCCGCTGTCGATCGGCCAGGTGTTGGCTTCTCAGCGCGCTACGCCGAACTGAAGTAGATCCAGGGCCTCTCTCGAACTCTCACCGTTACAAATCAACTCGCCGTCCGCGCCGCCTGACCGACAACGTCGATCTCCGGGCCTTGGAGTACGGAGCAGCAGCGGTGCAGAGCACCGTTTACCGAGAGGAGCGCCGCGAGATCGCGGTAGGCGAACGCATCCAGTTCACCGCGCCCAACAAAGACCAGGGCATCCGGGCGGGAAGTCTCGCCACCGTCGAGAAGATCGCGGAGAACGGCGCTTTGACGTTGAAGCAGGACAACGAAAAGAGGACCGAGCTGGACCCGGAGAGGGCTCGCCACATCGAATATGGCTATGCGGTAGACGGCGCGAAAGCCGTTCCCGCACAGCGCGTCCTGGTGAGCATGGCAGGAGCGCTCGAGATCGCCCAAAACAGCCCGGTTCATAAAGCCATATCTCGCGCCTCGAAAGACGCCACGATCTATACTTCTGAGCAGCCCCTCATCAAAATGCCCACTCCGGCCATTCTGCCAGCAGATCAAACGGCCAAGGTGGAATCGAAGGAAGCCGTTGAGATAAGCCCGAACAGGAGCGGAGGCAGGCTTGTAGTGGAGCCCGCCGAGCGGATGCCCACATGGGCCGAGCACACGGTGAAGTGGAGCCCGGTCAACAACGCTCTGACTCCTCCCGAGGCGAATCAGTTCGAGTGGAGAGCGCAGAGTGACACCCATCCATAGCTACCGACACATCGAGACGGGCCTACATATCCATATCGACGGGCCAAGCGGACAATTCTACGACCAGGACCGCCACCCGATCCCGAAGGGCGAAGCCTTGGCTCACGCCGTGCCCGGAGCCCGCGCCCGTTCGCAGGATGAACCCTCTCACGGGCTCGATCGATCCACGGCATCGCAGGCCATCCCCGCCCGCGACAACAGCCGCGGTATCTCGATGTAAGATCTGCAGGCTGTGGGTTACGGAGCTAACCTAGACACCTACTTAGCGGGCTTAGCAGCCGACGCAAGTCCTATTACTCACCTAAGCATCAGAGGACAGATCAATGACGCGGAAGACGATCACCCCGGCTCAGAAAAGATGGGTGGAACTCGCGACCACCATACCGGACGAGCATCTCGCCGCAGAATACGAGCGACGACTTGCCCTCAGAATGGCCGAGATCGCTGGTGGAGGCGGAAATGACTGCGGCCGCACCCGGAACCGTCCCGCCGACCCCGGGGGACGTGTTCGAGGAGGCCCGCAAGAGGGTCCGGTGGCACTACCAGTGGGTCATCGTTCGGCAGTTCCTGACCGCGACCCTGGACAAGGAAGTGTACGACCAAGTCTTGAACGACGGCCCAACCCTCTTCCCGCCGTCCGCCAGCCCCAAGATTCCCCGCGAGTTCCTAGTCGCCGCCTACCGGTTCGGGCACGGCCAAGTCCGCCCCGGGTACAAGGTTAACGTCGGATTCGGGGCACCGATCTTCGACGCCCGAATCGACCCACAGGAGGGCGACCCGAACGACCTCCGGGGCGGTCGCCGGGCCCCCCGACGGTTCGTCGAATGGGACACGTTCTTCGACTTCGAGACGAAGGAGATCAACCCCAATACCGGGGCCGTCCGGCCGAAGGTGAAGCAGAACAAGCGGATCGACCCGTTCCTCTCGACCCCGTTATTCGACCTGCCGGTCGGCCCGGGTCTGCCCGGGCCGGCGGACCCCGTCCGGACTCTGGCCGGGCGGAACCTGGAGCGGCACATTCAACACCACCTCGCGTCCGGCCAAGACGTCGCCGCGACCCTCGGGTATCCCGCGCTCCAAACTGCGGACTTTCCCACGGATGTGCAGGCTCTCGGGTTCGACGTGAGCACTCCGCTCTGGTACTACATACTGCTCGAGGCGTGGCGGCAGCCGGGTCGGCCAGCGCAGCAGCAGGGTCAGCGGCTCGGGCTGGTCGGCAGCCGGATTGTCGCCGAGGTGTTCCTCGGTTTGCTCCTCAGCGACCCCGATTCGTACCTGAGCTGCGAGCCGGAATGGACGCCCACACTGCCGCAGCGGGACGGCCACGTCACTGGGGCATTTACCATGACGGACCTGTTGACGTTCGCCGGGGTCGCCTAACCGCTTTTGCGTTTAGGGGTTTGGGGAACATCGGGGCAGGTGTAATGAAGATGATTCGCGCCGCAGTAGAGCGAATTGTAGACACTGCCGTTATAAGCCCCGCTTCGGGCTGGCAGCTCGGCCTGCGTCGAGCACCTTCACGCGCCGCTCCGCTGGACCGTGGCAGGCCTGGGAAAGGGCTCTCCAACAGGCCCAGGGCGCGGTCGCCGGGATTTTCTAAGGCCTGGAGTACCTCCGCTGCGGCTTCTGCTGAAATCAGCACTCGAACTGGATCATCCTTGACAACAGGGGTTGTCGTAGTTAAACGATGATCTTGGCAAAAAGCGAAGCACTGCTAGGACGCTCAGGACATGGGTTGTGGCGCTGGCTCACTCGGTAGGGTCATACCGGGGAATCCGGCAAACACCCGCCTTGCGAGGAAATGCTCTCACCATTTCGACATTGATAAAGCAGAAATCATGACTGTGCGCCTCACAAGCTGATGAGTATGCTTCTGCTCTGCCCGCTGCCTTCATCAGATCTACCAGGACTTCACGGGCAGCCTTACTCGCCGCCTGATACTGCATCACAGCCATGCCCCACGGCTGACCGGATATAGCAGCCTGACAGCAGGAGAAGTGGTTACGGGTCTTCTGAGTCAGTTGATTCGCCATCTGAGTGGCGAAGTCTGCAATGGTGGCTCGTTGTTCTGGCAGCGTGATCGGAGTTTCCATATAAGGTTGCGGGTGTATAGGCTGACCCTTCTCGTCATGCGCTGCGTGCGGGACCAAAGCGTACATGGTGGAGTGTGATCGCATGACGGTATTTACCTCAACCTCGTACGGTTGCTGCGCGTTCAGTTCTCTTGCCACGGCCTTGAGCAGGTCCTCGGGATTGCTGGCCGATCCGTCCCTTTGCGTTCGAAACTCTATGTGCACCTTGGCAGGTTTGGCAGCGAAGACCCGCTTTGAGGGATCGGGGTGCTGCGCAGCCCACTTTGGGTCCGTCATATCCAGCAGATCACCGGTCTACATCTGAAAAGGTCGTTCGGAGCTGACTGCCAGACCCAGACAATCTCTTAGTGTCCTCGCAACCTGCCTGGCCGCATCGCTTCCTCCTGCTTCAAGTGTGGCCGTGCCCTCATGCCATTCAATCGACCCGTACTCCACTAAATCGAGATTAGGTTTAAAGCTCGTCGTTTTCGGAGGTGCGGACACATCGGTATAGCCGGCCGGCAATCGAAACAGGGCCTGATCAGGCTCATCGCGACGAAGACTTAGGACCCGATCCGAAATCTTCCCGCCCATCGTCGAAGTGCGTGATGGAAGAAAGGCTGATCTGGAGCTCTGGCGATACCCAGAACTCCGTGACAAAGGAAAATCCTAGCTTGGTATCGTCGGTTGTGATCCGGCAGCCATCTGCAGGAACACCCTGAATCGTAGCTCTGCCAAGGCGTTCATATCCAATATGCGTAGTCCTGCCATCGGGGTTCGGGTGGGAAAAAGGACCCGTACAGGTGGCCGGGCGCTGTTCATATGTCTTCACTTGCTCTGGAATTGGGCCTTGATGGTAGGTCCTACGTGAGACATCCAAGTCCGTTTGCAGCATAGACACGGGATCAAGCACCCGCACCCAGGCTTCGCGAAAGCTCCCTCGCTGGTCAGGCTGTGTACCCTCTGTTTGCTCCCGGAGCCGGCCGGCGCTGTCGCGCATAACTGTTGAACGGATCTCTTCTACAGGCGCGGAACCGCTTGGACCTGGCGGACTGATTCTTAGTACCCGTTCAGCGATGTATGGCTTGTCTCGAATTACCGGAACCATGGGGTAGAAACCCACGGTTTCCGCCAGAACCGAACCGTTCAGCAAAGCAAAGGTCAGCAGGAACCAGTAGTGCTTCATGTGCTTCGTACCCGAGATGTTAGACACCGAGCAAATGAAAGTTGCCCCCACAGACTTTTCCTACGCGATCGCGCCCTGAAAACCTTGGCTTGGACACCTAGAAGTCTTTGTACTCAATGAAACGGTCGTTTCAGGTCAATAAGCAAGCACTCCGACCTGTCACGGTCAAGGCTACCGAGCAGGAACACAAGGTCCGACGTCTTCAACAATGCTTAGATCAACCGGGAGCCAAGGCCGGAAGCAATCCCTACGGCAGCGGAACCAAATCTCCACACCTAAGCCTTTATAGCCTATACTTCGTCGATCTGAGATTCTGTTGAGAGTCACATTGTTCATGGAGAAAGCGCTCTCATTCCTAGGGAACCTCTGTACAGGTATGCGTTTTAGCTGAGGTTCGAGCGGTTGTGCTTGGTTGGTGAGCTATTTGCGTCACACCGGGCTTTGCGTGCTGGTTGAGCAGTCAACCGGCTGATTTTAGGC
>JAABUL010003233.1_pt1 | contig 24727 bp, 25 predicted proteins | sample 5559151 | NCBI WGS metagenome assembly JAABUL01 (sample SAMN10711876, study PRJNA513368) | rock metagenome | isolation source: Antarctica rocks | place: Antarctica: Victoria Land, Pudding Butte sud | reverse complement strand
TGCTGCCACTTTGAACGATGAAGACGTCCTGCTCCCGGATTGAGGTGTCGATACTGACCGATGTCTCGCCATTGCTGAACGTCTTCAATTCGCATTCTGCTGGTTGGGTTCCAAGTCGCTCACAGATGGATTCAACAAGCTGGGGATGAGAAGATCCGGAGAATATCTTTACATCCCGCATGGTAGAAGTGCGATTGCTGAAGATGTCGTTCTGAAGTGGGTGAAGATGCAGAACAATTAATTTACAAATGTTAGAGTTTTAGCGTATGCAGAAAGCTCTGCAATCCTTGGCATTCGTTTTTGCGTTTACCCCACATCCCTTTTGTATGGGGAATTCGAAAATTCAACCCCATCGCCCCCCAATTGCCCAAAATTGAAGCTATTCAGACCTCTTTGTTTGTTGATGTTCTTGTAACCGTTTTTATTCGAAATTCCTCAACGTCGAAGTTAAAATCTATCTCTAGATGACCCCCTCATCCTCTCTAGATGATCCCCTCTAGATGACCCCCTCACCTCCTCTAGAGCATCCGGAAGACTCTATTAGAACTGAGTCGTTAAATAGAATCAAATTCCTGATTTCCTACCTTCAATTCTCGTTCCAAAGCTCTGATATCTGCCTCAAAAATATAGCCTGAATGCTTGAAGTGCTGCCTCGAATATCTATCACATTCGCTTCGTTCAACAGCGTAATGAAGAAAGTCATCAAAGGTGCCTTCAAAATGGAGCCATGTCTCGTCAAAATGCCTACGAACCCAGGCCTTTAATACGCTGAAGGTGAGTTCTATGAGGTTGTAATCCGGCGAGTAGGGAGGCAAATATCGCACCTGACATCCGTGTGAGGTGATGAGCTCTTCGATTCGACTATTGCAATGAACACTCGCGTTATCCATGATGATCACACTCTTCGGGGCCGGAAAGGGACTGCATAGAGGTAGCAGCTCATCTGCTAGCCATCGAAAGAAAGCCTCGCCGTTGAACCAGCCTTCACGAATGCCGATACAGAATAGATATTCGTCTTTCGTATAGGTCGAAAGAACACTTCAGCAATGCCCTCTCGTTCTGAAGGCTTGATAGCGAGCTGGTTGATCAACAGAAGCATAGGCTTGATGACGTCAGCCTGTGATCTCATTGAATAAGGACTCATCCACGAACACGAGCTGTTCAGCCGTCAAACGAAGCATGTCTGCTATCCAATTCAAACGAAGCTCATCGTTTTGTCTGACTTCTACACGCTGTCCTTTTTTATTACTTCAGCCCCTCCTCTTCAGAATTCTTGATATCGTGAATTGATGCACGTTAATGCTTCACTCCTTTCATATGTACCAGACCATCTCTTTCTGCATGGTTCACGGCTGTTCTTCGAGGTAGACTATGAGGCCATTTTCAGCTGCCTTAAACACCTTGCGGGGGGTTCCTTTGGGCCGAAACTGAGATTTAAACGGTGAAGAATACATGAAGATATTCTCTAGCATGCTATACACCGTTCTAGGACAGCAGTGAACCTCTTCGACGATGACGGCGGGTTGCCAATGAAGTAGTAGAAGCCGTACGATTCTGAAGCGAATCGCTGCAGGTAGTGAGCCGATCATAGCTGAAAATGCGTTAAGAACGTCAACAAACAAAGAGGTCTGAATAGCTTCAATTTTGGGCAATTGAGGGGCGATGAGATTGAATTTTCGAATTCCCCATACAAAAGGGATGTGGGGTAAACGCAAAAACGAATGCCAAGGATTGCAGAGCTTTCTGCATACGCTAATTAGCGAGTATTAGCGTTATTCTATGGTAACGTGATTGATGAAAGATCCCTCTAAGGTACCTAACCAGAGCAACCAGAGCACTCTTTTGGATTCGAACAGCGCTGAATAACACACCGATAGACGGAAAAGTGATTTGTGTCTCTGATGCGACGATTTCTTACCTAGGCTTCTGTGGGCCATTGGTGAGACTCGAGATGGTGTCTAATCCTGTGGGTTTCCACATTCTGGCCTGTTGCATTTCGACGAAATTGGTGTGCTAAGGTACCTCACCCCCGTCTTCTCTTCAGCTAATTCGCCACATCGTTAATTCAAAGCGTCTCGTTTCTATGCAACTGCGCTTCTATGTACAGTCATGAATTTCGCCTGTAGACGAGCATCCTTGTCGCTATACATTATCCTTTGACTTCAGGAACCCCCTTGATTACTATCATAAGCTACCTTAATATGCAAAGCTACTATCTATTAAACTCAAACAGACCGGTCCCCCTTAATAAACGTTCAGTGATCAGCGAATTACCTCGACGACAAACGTGTTGACAAAGGAGGCATAAGTCATCCTGAAAGCACCCTTAGACTCCCACCACAATCACGTGTTCGCGCCTATGACTCAGTCAACGCCTGTGTATCATCCGATAGTTTCTGCATCCCGGAGCTCTGCCTCGAAGCTCTGCCTCGAAGCTCTCCTCCCTCTTGCAATTGCCAAGGCCGCAAGCGTGATGTATGCCAGCAGCGCCACCATGATAGCCAAACCCAACCAGTCTTTTCCCATACCAATGCCGTTGAGAGCCGGATAACCACCCGAAATTGACGAATTGGGACACCAGGATGGAGTTTGCTCTTGAACGTTCGTGGCGTTACCTCCCAATACATCCAGACGTTGAACTGAATCATCCAGCCGCAGAAGACCATGGCGGAGGTGAAGAGCAGAAGAATTGGCGATTGTGATAGAAGGCGAGTTAGTGCAAGTTTTAACTTACATCAGTTGATTTATAAAATGATACTTTACTTTGAAAGTGATTGAAAGACATGTTATTATCTGTGAAGTCAATAAACATACTATTTTTACAAATACCTCACAAGAATTAAAGTCTTCAGACATGATTATGAGTGCATTAGAATGATAGAATATTTTCAGTAGAAGATCTTTCAGAAGCAATTTATAGTTTCGGAATATTCTGACAGTGAAATATTCTGTACTCTGCAGATTGAGTAAGCTGTATTTTACATACGCCGCACAACAGGTTGGGTTTTGACCCAACCCAATCCGGTGGGTGTAGTGGTGGGTCTGGTTTTGGGTTGGGTGACAAGACCTTCCACCCAACCCGGTGGGTCTGGTGGTGGGTTGGGTTCTGAACAAGGGGACGCAGAGGCAAATATATACTATTAATAGGAAAGGGGGGGGCATATATACATGGGACAAATGCTGGTGGGGAGCCATGTAGGGAGTCATGTAGGTAGGGGAATAGGTAGAGGAGTAGGTAGAGTAGGTAGTTGAGTAGGTAGGGGAGTAGGTAGGGAGCATATTTGATGCTTTGACATGGGGCAAAATGATGCTCGGATATGGGGCAAATTGATGCTTGGCTACAAAGCACATTTGAAGTGAACTTTCCATTTCACTATGTAGCGAATATTCCATTTGCCTATGAAGCGAACTCATTGCTTGATCAGCTAGCATATATGAACCGAATCTTGATGGACAAATGAATCATGTTTGATGTTTGCTTTCGAAGCACTTTTAGAAGCACTGTTCTGACCACTGCTCGACGCGCGTTGCGAACCTGACTGACGCGTGTTTTGACGCATATAGGGAGGTGGGTAGGGAGGTGGATAGTCTGGTACGGTACCATGATTGACGCATTCATCGGAAATGAGGTGCATCATAGTACTTGCCGCGCTGCATTTCGCTGTTAGTGAACAAACAAGTAGAAGAGCTACACGACACAGGTTGCCTACCCCAAGGAATAGCGATAGCAGGAAGCTACAGGCTCCACCGGCTAGCACGACAGCCCAAGCTGAGCTCATGGCAGACATAACGGCAGAAATGACGGCAGCGCGTTTTCCCTCCTCAAGGCTTTGGAAGAATGAGCTGCTAGTACCTGCGAGTGCTTGATGGATGTCCTGAGCGTTGACGTTGGGAAGTACAGTTGACACTCCAGCGAAGGCGCGGTTCTGAAACACCGAGCCCATGATGGAAAAGAAGATAACGATGCCGAGAGCTTGGGCTGACGTCGACAACATTAGTCTAGGTCCCTTGGACTTAAAGAGAAAGTGCCTTGGGACAGACCAATGCCCATAAACGCAATGACATTAGCCATATTCTCAGGTTGCACCATGCATTGCGACACGGGATAGCTGGCTTGTGCGTAGCTTCCAACCCCAACGCCAATCAGAATGGTATACCCGTAGACTTTGACAATGCTCGTAGTCGGCGTTATTCGTGACTCATTTCGGTTAGAAGCCATTATGAAAGCAGAAAAAGGTCAAGACACCTACATATTAAAGATGACCCTATCAAGACCAGTGCACTCCCACCAGCATACCAAGGCATGTAGTACCCTGATTTGGACATGATGCCACCACTAACAATCATGAATACAATAGCAAACATGATATACGGAAGCATCTTGACTGCGGCAGTAAAAGAATCATCACCCTGGGAAGAAGTAAGTCTCAAGCATGATAACGCCAGTGTAAAGCAGGTAACCTTAATGAACTGAAAATATAACGGTATGTAGTATGCTGAGCCCTGAAGTACATGTTAACGTGCTTTTCCTTCAGCTATTCACATTGTTAAGACGTACGAAAAGTATTCCAGATGCAAGAAAGAGCTGGACTTGAAGGTTCACGAGCAACGGGGAGCGGAAGAAGTGCGCGGGATATAGTCTGTCATCGGCTGGTATAAATGGCACCAACCATTCAGACATTGCGAAAGCAGCAAGCACTACTCCAGCAAAGATCCATAAAGTAATCTCGTTGGTGGATTTCCATCCGTAGCTGGTGCCCCCAAAGTTAACGGCCATGATAAGACAAGCCATGCTGGCATTAAATAAGATTATTCCAAGCCAGTCTAGCTGAGTAAGCTTTTGCGAGAAGGTGGTGTTTGGTTTCAGGTTTATTCCAGGGAGAATGAAGATATACACTGGCGCAAGCAAAGCGCCGAATACCAGATTTATATAGAAGCCCTGGTTCGATGTTAGCCAAGTTGAGGACTCACCCTTACCACGTTGTGTTCACCCATCTCCAAGTAGCACTACTGCTGGCAAAAGCACCTCCAACCTATTTGCCAGGGTCAGTTTCACCCAACAGAAAGGCTGGCCAGGATGAACACATACCAGCGGGCCAAGCACGGTACCCACACCCCTGCCGCAATCAGCAAGAAGATGCTTGTTAGTGATAAGACCTACCAAACCAAGCCCACCATGGCAGTGTATCGAGGTTTCTCCTTGGGTGTTGTCAAGAGCGCTATGTACGTCAAGCACCCAACGTACATCCCAGAGCCCTGTGTATTGCTAAAGTATTAGAATACCGCCAGCATAGTGTAGCTAGATCGAACCATAGACATACGCCAGCTCCGCTGTGGTTCGAGCGGTCAGACAATGGCATTCAAGGCCAGAAGCAAGGTTCAACACTTACGCAATAGCTCTGCCGACAATCATAGCGTTCATGTTTGGTGCTGCACCACAGATCGCACTTCCAACCTCAAAAAGAAGCACATGTCCACAGTAAAGCTTTTTGACGCTGAAGATGCCATAGCATTTTCCCCTAAGTCAGATATGTCAGTGTATAGATGTCTTTTCAACAAATACAAAGGACGGGGCATGTTACCATACAAGTATCGGCATTGAGCCGAGAATAAACGCCGCACCAAGCCAGGGGAGTTTTTCTACCGAGTTGAACTCGGAAGCGATACTTGGCTGGATTTCAGCAACCTGACAAAGGTTAGATCCGGCTATGAGCCCTGTAGCTCACACAGAACCTATGCTTACCACCGTGTTATCCAAGCTGAATAGCAACGTCGATGATATGATGGCAAGGATGGCGACAAACCACTGAGGTGACAGTGTTAGCATGCCGAATGGTAGTCATTTGAATGGTAGGTGGGGCGTGGGCTTATGAACCTTCACTCCGTTTATGTCACGGATTGACTCTGGTTCTGCTTCCTGGGTATTGGATTCATCCTTGGATTCATTCTCGAGCTCCTGGATAGGCTCGCTCGGAGGACATACTGGAGACGGTAGCACCTGCGAGGAAGGTTTCTCGAGATCCATAGCGAAAGGGAAAGTGTAGAGAGATAGCAGTAAAGATATGGATAGAATATACGCAGAAGGAAGCCAACAAAGAAGAGCAAACGAGCAAGCGTAATATAACAGGCTCGAATAAGAACAGCAAGGTAGGAGTTATTCTCAACCAAACGTCGTTCTCATTAAGCATCAACTGACCCTTTTCGATTGCAGCGAAATCCTGTACAGATTTTGAGGCAAACTCCGCCGCCGAATACCATTTCATGCATCCACATTTGATGCAAGCAACATCCCACCGGCGCGCTTTCTCGTTCTCGTACACCACACCAAAGGTTAGGGGGGGCTCATGTTATTGAAATTCATTCACCGAGCAGTGGAGGTGGGTGGGGCGTGGCACAGCACATTCGGGGAATTCTGTTGAAACTCAAAGCTGTGGGGAACACCCGGTTCGCAGGATGAATGCATGGGATGTACGGAGTACTTGATCGGAGTCAGCCCTGCCTCCCGGTTCGTGGCAAATTGTCAGAGCGACTATCCTGCCACAGTGTCTTGCTCGAAGGCTAGAAAAGCCGAGGTCCAACTAAGTTCGCAGTTAATGCATTACTAAAGTATCAAGTATCGGTTGCATTCATTTTTCTCATACTAGCCAATCAGATTTATAACAGATACGACAGTTTAATGATCTTAATTCAAGGGCTGAATGATAACAACGAGATTAAGTACCTTCGAACGAATAAAGAGTTACGATAATGACGTAAATGAATTTGAAGGCAGTTGTTATACCTAGGTAATTGAATATATCAGAACATAACTCGTTATCGACGGTTTGCGGTAACCTAAGGTTGATGATAGGTAACATACCCGTACATTAGACCCATTTATCTTTCATTAAACAATTGGAGGCAATACATAGGTAGCTGCATACTCGGTAGGTATGATGGACAGTCTACCTTATGCACGTAGTATTGTACACGTAAGCCCTGCTATCTTTTCCCATTCAATTTGCGGCCGCGTTTCAGCAAACAATCCAATCGTTCAATTCAGCGGCTGAAAGCAGATGTGCTCCCCCCAGAGCAAGTGACAGTGGCCACTATACCGACCCCTAAGTTGAAGACTTGCATCATCTTGTGTACGAACTTTCACCAAGCGACACCATGAAAAGCTTAGTTCCTAAACAATGAGAAGTAATGTAGTGATCGTACTTGATTGCCTTCGCGAGTAAATCCCTAAAGTAGGTACCCGTCAACCAACTAACCCTCAGCCTTAATGATGTCTGCAGCTCGCTCTGCCACTGCGTACACAGTGGATTGAATGTTGCCTCTGGGGATGATGGGGAAGACACTGGCATCCACTACGCGCAAATTCTTCGTCCCATGCACCAGCAAGTGATCAGACACCACCCCTCCATCCGCTCGAGGTAACATGGCGCAGGTCCCGCATGGATGATAGGTCGATACAGCTATATCTTTGATATAATCTTTGGCTGCTTGCAGGTCGTGAAGATGCGCCGCTGGAGAATTGCGCTTTCCATCCGGTTTCAAAAAGGTCGAAAGCGGAGACGTATTCGCAAATTGTTCGAGGAATAGGACGTGATGTGCCAGAAGCTCAAGATCAACAGGGTTAGAGAAGTATTTGGGGTTAATGCTGGGTTGATCTGCTGGTATTTTCGATATTGCATGCGAACTGCCTCTTGAGAACGGGTGGCTCTGGATTGCACCCAGCGTTAAGAAGTTCTCTGGCCTCAAGGAGCCCCCGTTTAGATTCCACTGTGCTGCAAACATGAACAGTGCACCGACCCCCTCTTCTGGTGCCTCGAGTATTGTGCGTAAGAAGTCGTAGTGCAACTTGTCATCCGATGATGGCGGATTTGCCTCCAGCAGCGCTTGGAGCTCAGAAGAGCGACCGGTGGCCCGATCGAGATCCAGTAACGGCATAATCGCGTGGGAGCCAATGCCCCCCACAGCAAGAGGGCCACCTAGATTGTTCGAGTACATTTTCATGGCGGCCTCAACCTGCTCGGGCTCTTGACGCATAAGTGGATCTCCAGTCATGACGCCGGGCTGGACTTCGTAGCTGATTCCGGCCATGAGATGATCTTGAAGATTCTCGCCCACATTACGGTTTGGTATGAGTGTCGGAACACTTATTGATTCGAGAATCTCAGGGTTTCCAATACCAGATAGCTCGAGGAGCTTAGGGGACTGAAAGACGCCAGCAGCGAGGATGACTTCTTTGCGTGCATTGATGGACTTAATGGTGCCATCAATGACAAAGTTGACATGATCGGCCAGTACGTCTTGATCAGGCTGGGAGACAAGGCCGATATTTTCGACTTCAGCTCCCACAAACACATGAAGATTTGGCCTCTGGTCAGCTGGAGCGTAATACGCCGAAGCAGAGTAGCTGCGCGTCTTGGTCTTGGGATCCACAGTGCTAGGATTCGCATATCCACCAAGGGCCTTGCCAGAGAAAGGGTCGCCTCGTACCCCGTATCGAATAGCCTTGAAGGTGTCTACCCAAGCTTTAGAAAGAGGATCGAGGACAACGCCGGTATATGAAGCCTGGATAGGCCCGTCTGTTCCGTTAACCTCAACATTAGCATAGTCGAGGCCTAGGTGCGCTGCTGTCGATTCGTTAGGAAGTTTAAGCGTATGAAACTTGCGATAGTATGGTGCAAGTGTCTTCCAATCCCAGCCAGAGTTTCCCATTGCACTCCAGGCATCAATACCAGCAGCAGAAGGTGCTATGAAAGCTTGGTTGTTGATGCCGCTGGATCCTCCAAGCATGCGACCTTGTGGCTGCTGAATGGGCCTGTTCTGAAGGTTTTCCTAGTAGAAACTCAGCATCAGGGTCTGAAGTCGGAAGTCCTGCAGAGGGAGCTCACCTGAGGGGTTGTTTGGAACTTCCAATCGAGCTCTGTGCCATGCACTTGAAAAGCCATGGCCGGAATGTTGACCCTAGGATCTTCGAGTCGGTTCATGCCGGCCTCGAGAACAGCAACACGGACAGATGGATCCTCCGTGAGCCTAGAGGCGACTACGAGGCCGGAGGTTCCACCACCGACGACAACGTAATCATACTCTGCCATCATCTCCGACGGTGAAGTACAGGTAGTCATTCTGAGTGGCCTGTATCGGTATTCGAGGCTCTTTCCGCCAACGTCTATGATTCTAGATGGACTCTGCACTCAATATGCTGAAGCATCAGTATAATGGTGCGGGGTGGTGGGTGGGTGGGAACTGTGGAGTTACGAAGGGAAACAGGGGAGAGATTACAAACAACCCCTCCGCTACGTCACTGCTAGCATTGCAGTGCTGCCAGCATGCCCAGGGCATGCATGCTGGCCAGTCGTACGCTCTTCAGTTCCACCTCCGCGAGAGTGGACAAGGCTTTTCACAAGGTGGGCGCGGTGGAACAGAAAAGATGCAGGGGTCAAAGTAGGCTTGCAAGGGTTCGACCGGCTGTGGCATCCCGTTCGCGCTACCTAGAGTACCCCCGTCCGTGCCGTCCAACCTTGAGATGACGTGCCTTAGTCGATCTGGACTTTCCAAACCTCGCGACTCCTTTAGGCAGGATCATCTTCCAGCCCTGTGAGGAGTCATGCAGCTTCCAAATCCTTCACACGAAAGCACCGACACCACAATCATAACTCTCCCCAACCACAATTAGATACGGAATCTAGCATCAGGAATACCCGGCATCATTGCGGTCAAGCAATGCATCTTCATCACGATGCCATCACAAGATGGTCCACACTTCCCACAGGCTGCGCCCGAGCAGTGAGCTGAGGGAGTGGTACAACCACTTGGCCTTCTGTCATTCCTCTCAGCTGTCAGGGATGGTGCAACGTCACAGAGAGGCCCGCCCTTGCGGAACTGGCCTAGATCGTTAACACCCCAGGGGCAATGCTCGGCGTCTACAGTACAATGGATTCTCGACTTTTGGCTTTGGGCTCATGTGCTTGCCGGGCGTTACCGTAATAAAGGTTTCTGCCGGAGCCGACCTCTCAAATCTTCTCCGTCAAACGTTATATTTGTCTAGACGTATTACAGATGGCTTGAGTTTGGTGACCAGCTATTCGAATTACAATGGCTTCCTCTTCCGAATTATCGCCTCTCGCTCCTATGGGAAACGCAGATAACTTTGGCACAAGGCTCCTGCCATCTATCCTCGACAAGTACGCAATCGACGAGCCAAGTAGGGTCTACGCTTGCCTTGCTCGGTCTGCAGAGGTCGCTGAAGGATTCGAAGAGATCAGCATGCGACAATTAGCATCAGCTGTGGATGCTCTTGCTTGGCGGATCAGTAACGAGATGGGAGACAGCAAGGACTTCTCTACGCTTGCGTTCTTCGCTCCGTCAGATATTAGGTACCCGCTAATGATTTTTGCGGCAGCAAAGTGCCAACGCAAAGTGAGTCTGCGCATATTGCTCCATGACATATGACTATATATAAACTGGTATTCAGTTGCTACTCCTGGGACCTCGAAATACTGTTGACCAGAACTTGAATCTGCTTCAAAGAGCTGGATGCGTACGACTTGTCTATGGACAGGAAATGGCACGCCAAGCCCAACATCTGCGCACCAAGCACGTGGACCTGTCAATCCATGAGCTTCCCCCTCACCACGAGCTAGTTGCGCAGGCTACCATTCCTTACCCCTTCATCAAGACATTTTCTAGCGCCTGGAATGATCCTGTCCTCATGTTGCATTCATCTGGAACCACTGGTACGCTTGAAATGACAGACAAAGATGATCAAACACTCATTACTTATAGGAAACCCTAAGCTCGTGACGTGGACACACGGAACCTTGTCCGTAGTAGATAAAGACCGCAGTATGCCGGCCCCTTCTGGAAGAAGACCTCAGAATGGTGGACTGTTCGACTTTCCAGATGGGGGCCGGTTTTATTCTTGCTTTCCACCCTATCATGTGAGCTGATCTTTCGAATATGAACTCCTTCTGTGCTAAGACAAAATATAAAAGTTGGCAGGAGTAATTGTTACCACACTAATCCCAATATTCTATGGGGCTACCGTAGTCTTTGGTCCGACAAGCGTCCCTGGCAGTGGATCTCTTGTTTCAAGGATCCTAGATCGGATTTCGCTAAGAGCTTTGTACGTTCCACCTGTAATCATTGAACAATGGATGCAAGAACCGAATTCATGCGAGCAAGCTAAAACCTTGGACTTCGTTCTTTTCGGAGGCGGGCCGTTATCCCAGCCTACAGGAGATCTGCTCGATAGATTCTGCGACGTCTGCCAGGTATATGGATCTGCGGAGATTGGCCAGGTTCAACTTCTCGTTCCAGAGAAGGGCGACTGGGCTTACTTGGAGCCCAATCCATTTGAAGAGGTTGATATGCAACCTTATGGCAAAGGCGTGTTCGAGCTCGTCTTGCATCAAGCAGAGCATCTCAACCACAGGAGATCTCTGTACTACAACTTTCCTCACAAGGAAAGCTGGCACACTGGTGATCTTTTCAAGCCGCATATCTCAAAGCCTGGTCTGTGGAGCTTTTCTGGACGTGCAGATGATTTGATCTTGTTGTCTAATGGTCATAAAATCAATCCTACTGCAATGGAAAATGTAGTTGAAGAGCATCCACTTATCTCAGCGGCCATTCTTATTGGACAAGACAAGCCCCAGCCAATTCTCCTCCTTGAAGTATGGGATCGTGGCTGTGAGCTTCGAAGAAATGAGCTAAAAGATCTTCTGGGCCCGACTGTGGAGAAGGCTAACGACCTTTTCCCACAGTATGGCCAAGTCGATTGGGGGATGGTACTGATAGCTGAGCCTTGCAAGCCCTTCGTTCGATCCCCTAAAGGAGGCGTTGTACGTACAGCAACACAGAAGCTTTACGAGCCCGAGATCGAAGCACTATACAGTTGCGCGCTACCTGAAGCCAATGGCAACGGCCCTTGGTCGTTGAGCGACTACATCCCTACCAGTCTTGAGCAGCTAATACAAAAATCACTTCACCAGCTGCTTCCGGGATCTCTCATCACATTAAACGACGACATCTTCGTAAAAGGCTTGGATTCTTTGAAAGCTACTGTGCTTGGCGCCGTTATACAACGAGACTTGAACGCACACGACGTCTTTCCGCCCGGTTCATTCTCTACTAACATGATATACCGCTACCCTACGGTGAAGACTTTAGCGTTTCAAGTCTACAAGTCGCTGTATGACTTCCAGAAGGTACAAATCTCAGACTCTGCGCGAATGCAAAGTTTGGTCGAAAGCTACACCCAGGACCTGACTGAACACAACTGCACGCGAACGTTCCGGTACATCATTCTCACTGGAACTACTGGAAGCCTGGGCCAGCATATGTTACGAACGCTGCTAGGATATTCGGATGTTGCGACAATATATTGCCTGAACCGTTCCACTAAGGCGCAAAAGAAGGCTGAGAGCCTCTTACAAGGCCGAGCATGCGATCTGTCAAGAGCAAAATTTCTTCATGTGAATCTGAGCCAGCCGTACTTGGGTTTGGACCAAACTACCTGGGAGTGCCTAGTCAGAAATGCCACGATCGTCATCCATACCTCCTGGACCGTAGACTTCAACCTTCCACTGAAGCATTATGAGAAGGAACATCTTCACGGACTACGTACACTTATTGAACTATGTATTGAAAGTCGGCACCGCGCTCGGCTCGCTTTTGTTTCTTCCTCTGGCGCTGTGTCGCAATGGTTCTCGGAAAACCCAACTCACTCTATCCCGGAGCTCGTTCCGCGCTCATACTCCCTCGCCGGCAGCATCGGGTACTGGCAATCGAAGCTCGTCGCTGAGAATATTCTAGCAATCGCAAACGAGCAGTATGAAATTCCTCTCTCCATCCTTCGAGTAACACAGTTCGCCGCGGCAACCAGCGCACACGGCGCGGAAAGATGGCCGCTCCAAGAATGGTTTCCCATTATGATTCAAACTTCGAAAACGCTTGATCTTGTCCCGACCTGGGATGCTTACGTGGATTGGATCCCCGTCGATACGGTTGCTCAGATCATGTGCGAGATCGCGCTTCAGCCAGACATAGAGCAACGCCCACGCAGCGGCTCTCTGGCCACATCTCTTGGGCCTAAGGTCTATAATGTAGCGCATCCGTATCCAATTCCATGGCAGCGGCTCGCAAAAGCGATACAGTGTCGCTTGGGCGGAACAGCCAGAGTTGTCCCTCTGCGTGACTGGGTTGCGATACTTAAGCAGCGTAAAATATATGACCTTGATGAAGTGGCAGCTACGCCTGCACTCAAGATACTACCGTTCTTCGAGGCTCTGACAGTAAAAACTGGGGGTGGCGAAGGCTTACAGGGTGTCCTGAAGACTGCAAACGGGGTGGCTGCGAGCAGCACAATGGCGGGCTTACGTCAATTGGGGGACGCGGATATTGACAACTGGCTTACACAGTGTCAGATGTGAAGGGCAACATACTCCATTTATCTCATTTTTCCAGAAATTATTTAGAATAATGGAAGTATATAGAGCGAAACCATCCAAGCATTCCACAAGCGAAACGTTGTCTTATCGCTATTCACAGATCTGAACGCCAATGTTCTAACTGCAATACTCCCGCCTAGGGCAATTGGGCCGATATACCCTAGGTTTTCCGCAGCCCACAGCCACGGGCAAAGCCAGCTCCACGTAAGCACAGCGCATGCAATCACCCAGCGGGCTACCCCGTCGCCGATGGTTAAAGGGAGTGTGCGTCGTTCACGGGCATCATCTCCGGCTTGATCGGCCATGTCCTGGACTTGCACAGTCGTCACGACAACAAATCCGATAGTAGCAAACCATCTTGCTAGCGACATCGCAAGCGGCACGGAGCCTCCCAGCAGTACATCCGTTGCCCCAAAGGCAAAGCTAATGAAGCCGGCCGCGTTGATGATATTGCGGACAAGGAAATTTACATCCGCGCCGCCGCGATCATTATAACAGTGGCCAAAGCAGATCAGAGCCAGAGACTGCTTCAAGCCGCCCAGAAAAGCACTCACGCACACGGCAAGGGGATAAAGAATTGACGTCCACACTCTGGCTTGGCTTGGTGAAAGGCGTTTGGATGGAAGCGGTCGCCAAGGCTTGTTTAGCAGGTCCTCGCGAATGGCGCCAGGCTGGCATTGATTGCTGATGGCAAATGGGAGAAGATTTATCCAACACCAGAAGACGGCTAGAGGGACCCTACCGACGATAGAAATTGGTGAAGATGGTGGCAGGTGGAATCGATGCGCGGAGAGAGCAATGACCGTGCTAGATATTGTGCTGGGGCCCACAATTGTCTTGAGGTCGCTCAAATTAAAAAGCCAAAGCGAATACAGATGCTGAGCCATTGATGCCGGAGAGATCAGATGTAAGCTTTCGCAGTTCGATTGAATATCTCTGAGCTGAGGTGAAGGTTCGAGTTGAGGCTTTGACCCAAAGATAGGAAAATATTGCTTCATGTTCCTTGCGTATAAGTGATGTTGAGAGAAGGTATTGAACTCGGAGCTTTCAGCTTCTATGTTCGAACATGAACAAATATGTTTCGTGATACAACTGCCCCGAGGCTGGGGTTCAACGGCTCAACAACAGTGCAGGACGAGGACAATTTGTCCATAAAGCTGAAAAGAGTGGGCGAGATGCTTTGACCCCGAATAACAACAACACTTCAAAATCAGGCAAATAACGGCTGAAAATGACAGCATATCCACGTCTCGCGGAGTGCCTTGTTGTCACCATACAAGCCAGAACGGCAAAGTTACTGTGCCATCATGTTGCATGTGATTGCATCCTTCGGAACACGATTCGGGATGCTTGTAGTGCATGTAAAGCTCGAACCCCCAATAGATCGTAACGCGCGGTCGCCTCAACAACGGGCGCCGTTAAACTACTGCGCATCACGGATGCAAGACGTGCATTGAAGTGGGGCGGTGACAGATTATGGTCTACAGAATTCAGTCTGGAGCTGAAGCCTGAGACGCGGCGCAATGGCACGAGATTGAAGTCTGAGTGTGATGGTTGTCAAGCAATGAGGAAAGACAACATTGAAGAGCCTAGATGACATCTGCAATCGCGCTAATGCACATTGAGATGACCAAGAACAGAAGGTATCCCCGGACTTGCGGTCGTACAATGAAAAACATGCTGGTCGTCTGCCTATTCCTGGCACCAAGCACTGCCAGATGCTGAGTGTGTGGCATTCTGGTCGCTCTAATGTTCTGGTACATGTTACATAGCCTCATGCGTACTGCAGCTCCGTTCACCTTCGGTACCAATCAATATCTTGCTTTTGAGGCACGGTAGAACTCTTTTTACGTTATGTGTTACGGCTGAAATTCTCCGGTTGCATCTTTTAGCCCGTCAACGAATTATATTCGTCTGTGCACTCATCGCTTCAGTGTCATAAAACCATAAGTGCTATCACTCGCAGTCATCCACCGATCAGCGGACTATGGCTTGCCTCGTTTTGCTGCTCGAAAGCCCCTCCATGCTGTGTGGCTTGGCAAAAGCTTCGAGCTGAAGTAAGGCTACTGGTATTGGGATAGTGGATTTCATCATTTAGATTGTATATTGTGTGAGAAATTCTTCTCTGATCGCTCCTATCAAGTTTCCAATTAGAACTGCTTACCAGAGCTGAAATGGCAATATCTGTTCTTGTCCAAAGCTCCCTCTTCGCGCTGAGTGCAGGCATTCTTTCCCATCTATGTATTTTTATTCGAGGAGAATGGCACATGCAAGCGCCAAATATTGTCCGCGCTTATGGCTTTCTTTGCACTAGCACACTGGTCGTCGGAGCCTATAAAGAAGAGGGCCATCGTGCAAAAGGCGTTCTAAAGGCTAGTTGGTATGTGGCTCTCTATTTATTTGGGTTACTCGCCAGCATTTGCGTATACCGGGTGTACTTCCATCGATTACGAGGCTTCCATGGCCCATTCCTGGCAGGAGTTAGCAAGCTCTGGCACGCATATCACTGCTTGCCAGCCAAGAACCACTTGTTACTCGATCGATTGTACACGGACTATGGACCTATCATTCGTACCGGTAAACAATTATCCGGCCATCTACTTCTCAAATGCTGACGCTGTATCGAAGGACCGAATGAACTCACGATCGTGGATCCCGGAGCCTCCCATCTTATGAATGGCGCGGGCAACAAGTGCACGAAAGCAGTTTGGTATGACTTCCTGCTGCCAGAAATCGCCATCAACAGCACTCGAGACAAGCTAGCTCATGATCAGAGACGTCGGATATGGGATCAAGCCTTTACGCCGAAAGGTAAACGCTTTTCTATGTGAATATGCTATGCTAATATTTGTTAAGCTCTCGAAGTTTACAGTAAAAAAGTCATCGAGTATGCTCACCTCGTCGAGCATCACGTCGCGGCAGCCAGTGCTCAAAATAAGCCGGTCAAAGTCTCGGAGTGGTTCTATTGGTTCTCATTCGACGTCATGGGGACTTTTGCTTTTGCAAAGTCTTTTCGTATGCTTGAGGAGAAGCGGTGGCATTCGGTGGTGGTGCAGCTGCGCGGGGCAATGACGGTACTTGGGACTTTGAGTTCCATTCCCTGGCTTGCTCGCATCGGTTTCACTTTCTTCCCACGAACCTGGGTTATTGGCGACTGGCACACAATGACAAGATGGTGCAAAGACCGCATGACAGAGCGAATCAATGCAGGTAATTCGATTCCAGTTGAATAAGTTGTCGTACTGACACCTGACAATCAGAGTCAGGATGAGAAGTCTGACATCGCTTCATGGCTGATTGATGCTTCACAGAAGAATAATAGCATTGAGGTAGACCGTCATTGGCTAAACGGAGATGCCATTGCAATTGTTATTGCCGGCAGGTATGCAGGCAATACCGCTGATGCTCTCTGCATAGTTTCTTATTCCCATGTCTAGTGATACTGTTGCTCCAACCTTGGTCTTTATTTTCTATGAGCTTGCCCGCCATTGGGAATGCGCCGAGAGGCTCTTCCGTGAGATTTCAAATGTGGATATCGACAATCTACCGCAACTCGAGAGCCTGATGTATCTAAACGGCTTTATCAATGAGGTATTACGACTACATCCACCCGTTCCTACTGGTGGATATCGCGAAACACCTTCCGAAGGCCTGGTAATTGCGGGACATTATGTCCCTGGAAATGTCACAATTGTTACGCCGCGCTACACACTCGAAAGATGTACGCTCCTCAGCTCTTCTAGATCGGGACCCGACTGACGTGCTCTCAGTGGAATCCTGCTACGAACAAGCAGATCAGTTCGTTCCCGAGAGATGGTATAGTAAAACAAGCATGGTGAAAGATCGCAGAGCGTTCAGGCCATTTGCACAGGGTATGTTGTCCACACCCTAGCAAAGCAATCCATCCTGTTGTTGCCCTGGTACCATACCATTGCTAAATACCGAGTCCAGGTCGGTATGGATGTGTAGGGAAAAAGCTGGCTGTTCTCGAATTACGCTACCTTACGGCTCTCTTGGTGTCAAAGTACGAAATTAGATTCATTCCGGGGACTGACGGCCATGAGGTAGAAGAAGACATGATGGATCAGTTCACGGCAGTGCCGGGGCAGCTTGAGCTTTGCTTCCGTAGAAGGGCCGTGAAAGAGTAGTGATCGAATAGCATAATAGCATTGGTCACAGCATCTATACTAGCACAGGACACAGGCTTCGCAAAGGTAACCAAAAACCCTGACACCGAGAAACCCTCACTTAGATGTGCCGTAACAGTGCACGCAGTACATGTTTGTAAAAGCCTCCGCCTTCCTTCCCCTCTTAACACTCTTGAAGAATTTTATGATGTGACCTTGTGTAATTATGTTGGAAGACAAAAACCTGGCTTAAAGGGGGAATGGACTACTGCCCTCTAGCCTTGTATGAGTACTACACTACCGGGGCAAGGCAATCGATGAGAATCCTCGAAGTGACCGGGGTCATTTGACATTCCACTCTTTGAACCCTTGCAAAACGTCTCGTACATACTTCTGCAAGGAAAGTGCATGAATGTCTGTGCCACAGTGACGTGGACTCACTGGCAAAACTGTTATAATATAGCCCAGCCGGAGCAGTGTTCTCAGATCTTTTCCGTCATAACATATACACCCGTGATTCAAGTACCTTTGATAAAAGATTTTGCGCAATGGCTCCAGTATCTTCTTCTGATTCCATGGCGATCCGCTTGCTTGTTATATGTTTTGTGTTCCCCTCATTGGCGACTGTTGCCGTCTTTGGGCGTTTCTGGGCCCGCCACATCAAGAACACTCACCTAAAGGCCAACGATTATCTCGTATTGGTTGCATTGGTGTGTTATATTGTGCACTGTACTTACAGCTCACTGACACTTACTAGCTCTTCACTTGGGGCTTCAACATCGCGGTAATGCTTGCTGTGTTCAATGGCGGAGCAGGCCAGCATAACACCAATGTCAGTGAAGAGGAATTGGTTGTACTTGCAAAGGTCGCTCGGATTACCTGACGCCAACACTCCCAATCAAAGAAATCTAACAGATGACAGGCTTTTGTTGCCGCAGGCGCTCTGTACGGAGTGGCAGTTGCCATGGTCAAGCTCTCTGTGCTCGACTTCTACACCAACATGTTCCGGGGCAAGGTCTTCAAGATCGTCACCTACACGTTTACGGCACTTGTGATCTGTCATGGGATCATTGTAATTTTGGCAACATTACTCATTTGCCGCCCACTGGCCAAGAACTGGTATCCTGCTTTGGAGGGCTCATGCGGAGATACTGAGACTCTCTATCTTGCTATCGGCATCGCCAACTTGGCACTCGACATTGCGGTTGTCGTTCTCCCCATGCCTTTACTTTGGAGCTTGCAGGTAATATGATTGCTGCTTTGACTGACACAGACCAGCTGACAATTTCAAGATGAGAACTTCTAAGAAGATTGCTTTAACCTTCATCTTTGGACTCGGCGCATTGTGAGTCCCTCATAATGTTTCCAGCAACAGGAGAGACACTGACACGGACATAGCGTCTGCATCGTTTCGATACTCCGCATTGTTTCAATTCACAATCTTGACCCGAAAAATCTTTCCTACACATCAGCAGCTGATGGGATCTGGTCATCCTTGGAACCAGACCTTGGGATCATCAGCGCCTGCTTGCCCATTATGCAGCCTTTGCTATCCAGGATAAGGAGTATCACAACGGGCCTGTCCTCATTATTGAAAAACACCTCGCATATATCTCTGCGCCACAAATCGCTGCGGCTCCCAGACAACGACAGCGCGACAAAACGCCCCAACGATGAGCATTACCCACTTTCAAATATTGTGGAAGCCAACAAAAAAGCGGGGACAAGCTATAACCGATTTCACGAAGACATTGAGACTTTAAGTTTGAATGCTGATACCGATATGAACAGATCAATCAACGTTAAAAAGGAATTCTCTGTTGTGTCTGCAAAGAAAGCGTAATTCTTTTCACAAATTTGACTTCAGAACTGTTCAGAACAAGGTTCGTCGCTGTGAGGGCTGTTTTCGACATCTTGAAGTGGGTTTATATGGAGGGCACCCACCTAGCGCCCAACCCCATGGGTGCTAAGGCCCTAATTAGATCTAATATTAACGTGTTAACTCTCTAGAGATAATTATGACATGCTGCTGAGTTTATTCAGTTGTTCAGATTCTCTGAAAACGATCTCGAAAAGAGCTCTCTCCCGGATTTCGCATCAATGTCCCGTGTAAGAAGCATTAAGCTCTACCTGTAAATGTGTAATTAGTCCGCACAAGTCTTGTGTAGGGAACCAAACGGCTCGATTCATACTTTCTTCGAGGCCTGCGTTGATGACGAATTAGGGACGACCTTAAAATGGGCATAGATGTCTTCTTCCCAACAACAGCTAAATGTTTTTCTTCTTCCACTCTCGTGAAGCTTGTTGAAGACATGATCCAGGTATCTGCACAAGGGCCCCACACTATCGCCAACGGCAAGCATGAAAGCAAGCGGTGGCATAAGAAGTAGCGCAGACCAAGTCGTGACCTATGACCCAAATTTGGACAAAATCTGGGACCCAAACACCCTAACCAAGGAAAATAGCGGTTCCAGTCACCAAGTCTCCGGAAGCAATATCTACGAAGGTGGTTTGCAAAGCATCAACGTCGATGTACCCGCCAATGAGGTCGACCGGGATATAACCGAATTGTCGACCGCGATGGCGGCCCTAGTGGAGATGTGTAATGATCTCCGAGCATTTGGAAACTATACATATTCTTTAGGGTCGTTCAAAAAAAATTCTTTCACTAGATGCCGTTGACTACCATGAAGTCGTTCCTTTATGCGATCTAGTTTTGGACCGACTAATCAGATTTCTGCAATCGCACTCTGCATAGCTCAGCTGGTAGAGCGCAAGGCGATTTAAGTTTAAATGCGCTGCCGGTACTGGGGTTCTTGATTCATACCTAGGCCTAGAAAGACTCGAGTACTTGCTTTGGCTCTCTGTATCGATGTCGGTTAATTCTTCTGCTCATACTTTATCACGCCTTGATGTAGATATCGAGACCACAAGCGTTCTGCCTCTCTGAGCTACTCTCGATCAAGGCTCTATGGTCGTAGCTCATGAAGTATAGGAATCATGAGTGTAGCTTTGTGAGTCGTTGGCAACTCCCGCTATCACCAACTGATTCACACGAATCGACCAAGTGAGCTTCGACGATTTTAGAATTGTTGACCGTTTCGGATTTATTCGCCAACTGGGAATTGGCGAGCCTTTGATAATTGGAATCTGGAGTGGTCATTCGTATTGAATGCAACTAAAGTGTACAACCAGAGAACACCTCGGGTCCGTAACCTGCGTTTCCCTCGCTACCATTCCTCCTTGTGGAACATAAGAATGGCAGATGCGACATGGTCTCCATGTCTCCAAAGAGTAAGAGCAATACACTGTTAAAGGTCCTCAGGTGACCTGATCGGCGCAGAGACTAAGTCTTACCCAGAATCGCTTCTGGAAAAGCTGGAGTCAAAATGACCATCAATTTGCCTCTATGAGTGCAAACGAAGGGAAGAGAAGGTCTTTGATCTGTTAGTAGCTCTGATCTACATCTCCATGCTTGATTCGACTATCTCTAGCGAGAAGAAGTCCCTAATGTCTTCCACCAGCTTCTCAGAACACTCGACACTCGGGAAATGTCCACCTGTTTCATGATTCTTCCAAAAATGTAGATTTACTACAGCAGCCGCCCACTCTCGTGGCGATGTCATCTCCATTGGGAATGGCTCACTCCCGTCGGTGTATTGGTATATGACGTAGATGCTTTTTGCACAGATGAAGGATCCTTCTCGCTGTACGCAGCTTTATAATACCTTAGGCCCGGCGTAGCTCCTTGCATCCAGTGCATCATAACATATGCTAGAAACTCGTTAGCTGGCATATCGTAATTTTCAACGTCCATCCACTCATGATACTTCTCCAACAACCAGCAGAACAAGCCGATTGGAGAATCTCCGAGCCCAAACCCAAGGCTCTGCGGACGTGTTGATTGCTGACCCAAATATCCGCTTTGTTCCTTTAAGTAGTATTGCAACCTATCCAGAGCTTTCTTGTCCGCGGTCGAGTAAAGATATGAATTAAGGATTAGTCGACCCATTGCGAGTGGGTTTTCGTACCATGGTGGCTCCGCACATGGAACGAACGTAAGATGCTGTGCATGCACATGCTTCGGATACTGCATGGCCATTGATCTGGTGATGACTGCGCCCCAGTCCCCTCCGTGTGTCAAATAACGCTTGTACCCCAAAACGTCCACCATGAGTCGATGGAATGCTCGAGCAGTCATGACTGGACTAAAACTAGACTTTTCAGGAGCATTTCCACGGCCATAGCCAGGGATGCTAGGTATGATAAGATGAAATGCGGGTGCCGAGGAAGAGGAAGGCTCAGTGAGAGGCTGAATAATTTTGCGAGATTCGAGGAACGAGCCAGGCCAGCCATGTGCGATGAGAAGAGGGAGCGCATCCGTTCGAGAGAAGCGCTGGTGGGCGAAATGTAGGATTTGAAGTCCGTAGCTAGGGATGCCGACTTCGACTTTGAAGTGAGTAAACTCGGCGTTGATATGAGCCTAGCGATCAGAGATCGATCAGCAACATTCAGAATGCGAGGACACGATATGAAGCACCTCTTCAGCCCTTTAATCATATCCGTCTCTCTAATAGTCTGCTAAGTTTTGAACGACTTTGACCTTAGCACCTTGATTCCAATCATCCTCTGCAAGATCAACTAGCTCGACTGGATAGCGTGATAATCGAAGCTTTTGCTTTGTGACATGAAGCAGATCATCGTCTATGTGAAGAGTGTAAGGAATATGCTTGTTGAGCTCGTACTTTGAAGAAGCTTGAGGTTTGAACATGATAGTATCGAAGCAGGGCAGTCACCAATGCTTATGGCTATTCGTAGTTCAGGATGAGGAAGTTAACTTAGAGTATTAGCGTGTGCAGAAAGGTTTAGAATCCTTGGCATTCATTTTTGCGCTGCCCCACGATGATTCTTTATATGAGAAATTCGAAAATCCAACCCCACCACCTATTATCGCATTCAAACAGGTGATTTTGAAGCTATACAGACCTTCTCGCTTACTGATCGCTTTTATAGCTATGCCGGGACCACTTTCTGCAAGCCTTCGCTCCAGAATACTACGCCTTCTGCTACTTCATTGGGCTCCTTGAGCAATCGCTGAAGAGGTTCATTGTTGCCCTGCCACTGTATACAATATTCAAGAGAATCTCTTTATGTATAACTCACCTTTCAGACCTCAGTTTCGTTCAAAAGAAGTCCTTCGCAAGATGTTTAAGGCAGCTGAAAATGGCCTCATAGCCTACCTTGAAGAGCAGTCATGAATCATGCAGAAAGAGATGATCTGATACATATGAAAGAAGTGAGACATTAACGTGCATTGATTCATGATATCAAGAATTCTGAAGAGAAGACGCTGAAGTAATAAGAAAGAACAGCGTGTAGAGATCAGACAAAATGATGAGCTTCGTTTGAATTGAGTAGCAGACATGCTTCGTTTGATGATTGAACAGCTCGTGTTCATGAATGAGTCTTTATTCAATGAGATCACAGACTGACGTCATCAAGCCTATACTTTCGTTGATCAATCAGCTCACTATCAAGTCTTCAGAACGAAAGAACATTGCTGAAGTGTTCTTTCAATCTATATGAAAGATGAATATTTATTCTGTACAGACATTCGTGAAGATTGATTCAACAACGAGACTTTCTTTCAATGACTAGCAGATGAACTGCTATCTCTATGCAGTTTCTTTTCAACTTCAAGAAGTGTGATCATCATGAATAACACAAGTGTTCATTGCAATAGTTAAATTGAAGAGCTCATCATCTCACATGAATGTCAGATAAGCTATTTTATTTGTCTCGTTGAATTGATGATCTATCACTGATATGAATGTCAGATGCAATATTTATCTTTTTACTTGTTGAATTACAATCTCATAAAACTCATCTTCAGCGTATTAAAGATCTGAGTTCGTAGACATTTTGACAAGACATGATTTCATTTTGAAGACATCTTTGATGACTTTCTTCATTACGCTGTTGAACGAAGCGAATGTGATAAATATTCAAGACAACACTTCAAGCATTCAAACTACATTTTTGTTATGAACATGCCTGAATCAATCAGAATTCAAATGATGCTATGCCTAGTTTGAATCTAGCGCATCTCTATTGAACTCTTCGAATCATTCTCAGCACTTCTTCTCATTGTTCAACACTTTCTTCATTCATCTCTTTCATCATTCTTTTAGACAAACACATCTGACATATTACATCACATCTGTATCGAGTCTAGCGCAGTCTCAAGTCATTATTTATAAAAGAGCTTGCACTCTTTCTCTTCTGTATTCTTAATGTCTTGTTATAGCTATCTCTAAAGAGTAATACATACATATCAGTCTCAAGTCTCTTTGATTGAATGATCTAGACATGATCTCAACATTACATTAAGAATATCGTTTATCATACGATATAAATACTCATTACTCGTTCAATATACTCGTTCAGACAGATCGAGTCTAAAGAAATTCGTTTACCTGATGATCGACGCAATTGAAAGACAGAACAACACTAGAAGATCTATAGAATCAACAGCGAGACTGATTGAATTGCTAGATGACTTACAGCTCATTAAGTATGCATCGTTCATCTCGATTAATAGAATCAGCGATAAAGAATCTTCATTGATTGCTAAAGAATCAAATCGATCAAGAGAATCAATCAACTCTCAAATCAAACAACAAAAATGACTTCATCTTCTATTGTTGAGCATCACTCTTCGCTCGATTTCTTTCTTTTAAAAACACTCGTTCAATTCAATCTTTTCTTTCTTCTTCATCATGTCTCGTCTCTTCAAAGAGCATTTTGAAGCTTCATTCTTCATTGTCAAAGATAATGACTCATTCGCTGAAATCATAACATCTTCTATGACTATGAAAGCTTTGAAGAAACGATGCGAAGAGCTGAAAGCTAGACTACAAGCTAGAAAGATTATCTCGTCATCATCAATCTACTCTGAGCATTCTAGATCTCAGAAAATACTCGATTCTTCATTGTTCATTGATGAAAAGAACTCTATCTGAAAGAACTGATATGAAAAAGTTCAGAACAAGCTAGAAATCAACGTCGATCTCTTTTCAAGTGAATGAGTCAAGCTGAGCTACGTACATTTCAGATTATTCAATGATGCAGCTGAGATCACTCAGTCAAAACGCGAAC
>JAABUL010003232.1_pt1 | contig 24728 bp, 47 predicted proteins | sample 5559151 | NCBI WGS metagenome assembly JAABUL01 (sample SAMN10711876, study PRJNA513368) | rock metagenome | isolation source: Antarctica rocks | place: Antarctica: Victoria Land, Pudding Butte sud | reverse complement strand
CGATCTCGCCTCACGGTGCACGGGTCCGGTGCACGGGCGTTCCGTGCCATGTCGGAGTCACTTCAAGAGGCCAGAGTGAAGCGCCACAGAGTGCGGCGGAGTGCGCCGAGTCGTTTGCAGATCGGGATTGGCGACCATGCGCGCACGTGCCGTAACCTTGCGACCCTTCCCAGTGACAGAGGCCAGGAGAGATGGTGAAGTGCCGCGCGCAAAACGGCGTTCGCTTGCTGTGGCGACAAGATGGTGGCTTTTGAAAGCTTTGATACGACAGTTGAACAGCGCCGAACAGGCTAGGGTGACCCGGTTGCGAAGTTGGTGTGCTTGGCAGTGATTGTCCTTTCTGCTGTGATATTCGCGGCTAGAGAGCCCTCGATTGCGTTGGCCACGTCTCTAGCGCTGGAATTTCAAAGGCACCCAATAACATAATATTGCAACCACCGGAGCTTAACCGTTGTGCTCCAGGCAAATTGGAAGCCTGGCGCTCCAGCAAGGAGAAGTCGTGGCGTGCTCGCGCCCCGCGCTTGGAGACGTCGCATAGATGGATTCAGTCGTTGATCGTTACTTTATGTTTGTTATACACGATGCGGCCGAGAAATGGCAGCCAAGATGGCACTGCGGGTGGAGCGCTGCAGCGCTAATACCCATCTTACTCGTGATCGGGAATGTGGAGCAAAATCCTGGGCCACCAAGTGAGTCTGCGTCCTTGAACAGTTCGTGCCGAGATGGTGCGGTGCGTGACTTGGAGTGTTTCGATGCAGATGGTGCATCACAGGATGCCAGTCGCAGCGGCCGTGAGAGACGGCCGACAGAGCGTGCTGCTGCGGTATTATATGGAGACGTGGCAGTGCTTCTGAATGATGATGGTGATGGCGCTCGGCGCGTCCGTCGTCGGCTTGACCTTGCAGCAGCTTTTCTTGACAATGCGGCTGATGATCCGGATGACGGCGACGGTTCAGGTGCCGTGCATGTTTGTGCATCCCTCGCACGGCTCGCATCAAACGCTGCCAGAATATGTTTTGACGTAGATGACGAAAGTGAAGGAGACGTGGCAATGATTCTGGATGATCCACGACGCCTGACGCACCCTACACGTCATCATTGCACAGGCAGCCCCGGCTCCAGCACCAAGACCAGCTCCGTCTTCTCCCGCGTGAATGGTGCGCGCTCATCATTGTGCGCCCTCCGTGCCAGCACATCAAATGTGAATGTGTCACGCAGCCCGTCACGTGTTTTGTCACTGCCGCAGGAGGCATCTCGAAGATCAAATCTGCCAGAGGTCGCACCGGCCCCACCGACAGGCGCCCCATGCTGAAGGATCTGGGCATCTCGGAGGCCGACATCAACAACATCAAGACCAGCGGAGAGGCCTCGACGATCATCGAGTGAAGCACTGCACCAAAACCTGCCCTCTGCAACCTGCCTTCAGCCAGTTACTCCTGCCTCCGCGCATCAACGCCGCCCGCAGCCTTTCGCTGACCATACTCTTGCGCACGTGCAGCGAGCGCATCATCAAGCGCCGTGACTTCGAGGCCGAACATGGCACGCACTGGGCCACGCCAATGCAGCGCAAGCTCGCGGCGGAGCTGGTGTTGACCGGCATGGAGCCCGTCGACTGCGACGAGCAGACCTCCGACGAGATGACGACGCACCTGTCCGACTACCTCACCCAGCACCCAGCGCAGGACAAGCCAATGACCGAAGACCAGGTGCGCTGGACGTGCTGCTGCCCGAACTCCTGCCGCCGTGCTGCTCTCGATTTGTTGCTGCTCGAGGCGCGCTCCTACAAGCTCAAACACACCAGCATGCTCGGCACGCCACACTCACTTCCCTGCTCGCTGCCCCTGCCTCGCAGAAGCGCTTCTGGCTGGACCTGAACCCCGCCGCCGTCATCCCCGTCGGCTGCACGCTGACGCAGGCGCTCATCGCAATCGGCGAGCTGACAGGCACCAACCGCAAGGCAACGGCGAGGCAGATCGAGACGCTGGTCAAGGCCAAGGTGCTGGCGGAGGACGACGAGGAGCTGGACCAGCTGACCAAGGCCGAGGCCAGCAAGCTCATCAGCGAGCTGTTCGCCAAGTAAACTGCCGCGCCCTGCGCGGCAATTCTGCTGGCGGCACGCTTCACCTCCGCAGTTCGTTCCGTGCCTCCGCAGTTCTTTCTGTGCATGCTGACGGACACACCTCACAGTAAGACACCCGGCACTTCCATCCACCTCCACATCTCCAAGGAACCTGCATGTCACAGCCAAGTGCTCCCCCTCCCTGGCCACCACGCCCCATATTTCTCGCGCACTTCCTACACCCTCCTGGGGGCTCACTACATTACAGCGTTCCCGAATCAATGCAGAATGCACATACAGAGGTCGAAACATTAGCCGCGAGCTGCCGGCCAAGTCGAGGCCCTCGCAGACGGGTTGTAAATGTGAACGCTGCAAACAGTCAAACGTGTTTATGGTTCGATTTTCATGCGGTACAGGTTCTAGGCGCCAGCTGGCAGCGCATGCCATCAGGCCATCAGCATCCACCAGCACAGTGACTTGCAGTCCAGATTGGTGCACCCTAGTTTGCGTCAACCAGTCCACGTTGGTGCACTCTGCAGTCCATATCCCACGCGTCAGGAGGGCGGCACCCAGGCTCCGCTGCCGTCCCGCGCTTCACTGGCCACACTGCTGCCGGCGCCATTGCCGTCGCCCTGCTGGCCGCTGCCAAACTTCTCCTTCACGCTGTCGAACCAGCCGCGGGCCGAGACCTCGATGCGGCCGCGATTGCCAGCATCCAGGGAGATGTGCTTTGTCGGCGCGGCGGCGGCGGCGGCGGCCGTGGCATCATCTCCGCCCCCATGCTGGGCTGCACTGTTCACTGCCCTGTTCGCCAAGCCCTTTGCGTCAGTGCCGCCGACCGCCGGCCCGATGTGTGCAGTGATTACGTGATCTTTCACCAGTTTCGCCTGCGAAAAGATTGGCGACGCACATTGGAGGGAAGAACCGAATATGACGAAGTCATGCCAGATCCACAGAGTGATGCTTCAAGGACTACGTGTGGGAGCGGCGCCACTGCAGCAACTGGTACGACCAGGCAGTCAAGTGGAAGCCACTGCAGGCCGAAAGTCATAGAGCTGCGGCAACTTCCTGCAGGGTTGAGCGTTCACTGCTGAGGAACATGGACAGTTGAGGGTTCAAAATACATAAACCTCGAATGGCAGCGCCGCGTCGACATGCAGGTCGTCGCAGCACGTCGCCAGCACCGCGCTGACGGACGGGTCCACCTTGCAGCTGATGGTGCCGCCGAGTGCATCGCCCGAACCTGGTGTTGCGTCTGCGCCGCCGCCGCTGGCGGCCGGCGGGGCGCCCGACAGCAACAGCCCTGCGTCCGCCATGCTGTTGACGTGCACCTCCGCCACATTGCGCTGCAACTGCAGGTCCACAGCGCCGCCGCCTACATTGTTGAATGCTGTTCTTGAAACAAGAACTGAAAGTCTTGAGGAAGACAGTGGGAGCGACAGCCCGGCATTTGCCACCCTGTTGATGTGCACCTCGCCACATTGCACTGCAGCTGCAGGTCCGACGCGCCGCCTTTGTTGCATTATGAGATTCCCTTGAGAATTCCTTCATTTCACCGTGAGGTTCCTATGCACCGCTCGGGAAGGGGGTTGCAATGCCGAGAACCCCTGGCAATGCAGGCAATATCGAGCTGTCCTGCTGCATGCCTGAGATGACGAGCAGCGTGCCGTCGAGACCGCCGACCGTTACCGGCCCGCCGCCCGACAGGAAGGTGCCGTCGGCGGAGCATGACAGCGTGCCGATGCTGATGGGGGCGCCGCCTGCAACCGAAATGAGATTGAAATCGGGTCCCTTCTTTAGAGCGTTGTGCTTTGCTGGCGGCGGAGCACGACAGCATGCCGATGCTGGTGGGGGCGCCGCCTGCGGCAAAAATCAGAACCAACATCAGGCAGAATGTGGATCACGAGCCTGCATTGGGAGCTGTTGCAGGATGTTGCGGTGCAGTCATTACACCACACAAACTAATTACAAACAAGAATGGTATCCTCGGACGCCGAGTCTGTGGCTGCTGGAAGTTGAAAGGAACCAGAACCGCCGCAGCGCACCTGTCTTTATGTGCGCCTCCTCTGCATAAAGTGCCGTCACGTGCACGGCGCCCCAGCGGGCGCCGCGCCGTGTCCGCGCCGCCTGCGGCGTGTCGCTGTTCACGTCCCTGGCCAGAATCAACGCCTCCTGTTCGTGGTCGGGACCATACTTATTGCAGCAGTACGGACTGGAGATGGCCCTCACTGCACACCAGATTGCCATCTGTGCCATGGGTGTCCAACGAAAGCAACAAGACCGTCGCAGTTAGATCCGCGTCAGGTTAATAGCATAAGCAGAGCACGGTGTGGCTTGCCTTAGCGAGCAGCTTGTCCAAGCGGACGTCGCCGCTGCCGGCCCCGGTGCCGGTGTCCGTGTGCACGAACACCTTCTCAGCGGTTACGCTGCCGGTCACATTCCCGCCTGTCAAAGGTTGCAGAAGCACAGATGCCCAAGCATACGACCAGGAGCGATGTAGTCAGGAAATCACACCACATGCCGAGCTTGCACAAGCATGATGCCGGCGGCAATCTGGGTTCGGGCATGCAAGTTGGTTTGCCAGCTACCATGCATGACAGCAGGAACAGCAGCAGCGGCGGCTCGCCTGCCGTGAGCAGCTCGGCCGTGGCGCCGGCCATGCTTCCGACGTGGACATCGCCGCCGTTGGATTCCACAGTCAGTGACCCCTCCTTGATGGCCTGCACCTGCACGCTACCACCTGCACGCCGGGCACCGAAGACCATGTTGGCCACATGTTTTGGTGGATCGGGCGAGAGTGCATGCACCTACCTCTTGCACCCCCCTCACACGTGTGAAGGGCCTCACACATGCTGTTCAATGTGGCGGAGGGGGAATTGTCAAGGAAGAAACCAGCTGAATGCATCACCTCCAGTGCTGATGTCGACACTGCAAAAGCGCGGCGGGATGCGCAGGACAATTGGTCCGGAATCTGCTGGCGCCGCCGCACCGGCACCAAGCGCAATTGTGATGACGCCTGGTGGCACCTCTTCGACGAGCAGTCGACCATCCTGTTCACAGCCAACAGGCATTATCTATGCCCCATTAAAGCCGAAAATAGAGCAGTGCTATCACACTTGTCACACATGCTCATACTAAACAGCCGCCTTTTAAAAACGCACGCCTGCCAACATGCACGTGATCGTGGCACCAGCCGCGAGTCTCTCACCTCCCAGCTGATGGCCTCAGGGTCGTCGTTCGTCAGGATCTGCACGTCCGCCGCCGACTGCCTCAGCTCCAAAACGACCTGGCTGCCAGGAGAAATCGGCATGCTGCGCACGGCTGCTGCAGGCTCTGCAGACGCCAAAGTTCCGGCGGCTCGTCCCGCTGACGTATGCAGGGTGGCAGCATGAAGAGAAGTGAGCTGTGCTGCGGGCGTCGCTCTGAGGCCGGCTGTCACGGCGGCTGCTGTGCCGCCCCTGGAGGCGGCGTCTGCCGCCGCGCCGGATGCTGCCTTGGGTCCGCACGGGGACTGCTGTTGCGTCTGTGCTTGCAATTCTAGAGCGAATGTGTCGCTTGAGTGCGACGAGCCACACAGTCCGCGCAGCAAGCGGCCCAAGCACGCGTCCTCGAACAGCCTTCCGGCTGTGATGGGACGCAGCATCGTCCTTACGGTGCGGTCTCAGTGGTGCAGACTCCTGGCAGGTCACCTAGGCACCAGCGCTGACCAGACTTGCTATTTTGACCCTCGCAGCGGTCGTGCAACGGAACTGCAGATGGCGATCTGCAAGGCGGAAGCTCGATGGCACCTGCATTTTCAAACCTGGTGCTGCATTCCACATCGCCATTTCACACTTGCACTGCACCCGGGCAGCACAGACTATGAGTTAGCTCCTGAGCTCGACCGGCTCCTGCCGCTAACGCGACCAGCTGGACAGGGGCGGCAGCCCAAACAGCACTAGGGTCTCGCGCCGCAACGCGCCAGCGCAGCACACCACTGAGACCGCCTTCAGGGCACCGCCAGCGCCTCAGCAGCCGCGCAGACCTCGCCGCTGCAGCAACGTTCGATAGCTAAGAGACAGGATGGCGAGGAAATCCGCACGTGCCGCGGCGCGCGCGGCGCCCTCCGCCTGGGGCTCCCCGCTCGCCGGCGGCGAGTACACAGATATATTCGAGCGCATCTTGGCGGCGGTAAAGGCGGCACCGGACGCACGAGCAAGCCTGGCGGCTATGCGCCTCGTCAGTCGCGAGTGGTGCAGCGTTGTAGATGACAGCATCGCGGTGCGGCACGGCATCTGACTCTCCGGCAGGGCCTGGCGGCGCTCGTCACATTCTGGCATCTGCACACATCCTCTGGCTTTTGCAGCCGTTCGGGAACGAACGTCAGGAATGTAAAACGCTCGTTGCGCAGGCACTCATCCAGGCTCAAGCGCACCATCAAGCGCTTCTCTTGTCAGCAGCTGGTACTTTCGGAGGCCCACAGTCATGAAGTGAATCGAATGTGCCTGGCTATTCACAGGAGCTGGAGCCGGCGTCGCCGGTGTGCGAGCCGCAGCTGTCGCAGCTGCTGCGGCGCTTCCGCAACGTGCGGGAGGTCAACCCCGACGAGAATGTACGCATGCCGCTGCGCGTCACAGATGACACGCTGCCGGCGCTGCTGGTGGGCCGCCTGACTTCTTGTGAGAACGCCGCTTGTGAGCACTCAGATGGAAACTGCATGCCGCGGGGCGACTACTGACGCTGCTGGTATGGCCCTATCGTTCATGGCGTCCTCCAAGGAATCTCACATTCATCTCGGATTGGACAGGGCCTGCGCCGACTTTGGAAGGTGGGCCTGAATGGTAGCGCCAGCCTGGGGGCGGTGGCACGGCTGGGGCCGCTGGGGCCGGCGATGCCCCAATGAACCAGCATCTCAGTTTGCTTTACTACGAGTACCAAGATACGCTTAAAGGTATCTTGGTTGAGCAGGGCCTGCGGCGGTTGCGGGCGCTGGGGCTGAACTTTGGCGTGAGCCCGGAGGGGGTGCGGCGACTGGCGTCGCTGGGGCCGACGCTCACGGCGCTGTCCTACGCTGGCGACATGACGCAAACGCGCTCCCGCAGGTGCGGCTTGGAACGCCTTCCGGGGAATTGCCACCAGTTTTGAGAACCCAGTTCGGAGGTACCTGTTGCTGGCCTATGCAGGCGACATGATGCAGACGCGCCCCCGCAGGTGCGGCTTATCATAGGTTGCCTCGTCCCACTTCTCATATACCACCTTGCCATACTTCTCACTCGACGAACAGTGACCTGGCCAAAAATGCCTGGACTGACATGCACGGCGACATGACGCAGTCGCGCTCTCGAGGTGCGGGTTTGCTTCTAGCAGGACGCCGAGTTGCAGGATTGCCAGCCTGTTTGCAGTGATGATCCGCAAATTGCGCTCACCGCGCTGTCCTATTCCGGCGACATGACGCAGACACGCCCCCGCAGGTCAGCTGCTTTTGTTCCTACTGCTGCTTGTGTTCCTACTGCTCAGGCACCTGCACTGTCCAACCTCAAGCGTTGGCATCGCGACCTTGCAGCAGGAGGCTCGGGTTTGGGCAGTGCGGTCTTTCGATTGTTTGCTGCAGCATCAAAATCCAGTCAGGCTCCTCATTAGCTCATCATGCTCTGCCTTCCGGAATCTGAATCCTACATCCTGCACAGGAGCACGATGGGTGCGGGCTTGACGGACAATGCTGCAAGGGCAATCGGCGCCACGCTGACGAACTTGCAGCGCCTTTCCATCAGCCGCAGCGCTGAGCTGGGGGTGCGCGACCTGGGCTGGTGTTCAACAATAGCAGCATCATGAACTCAGTTCATCTGATTCTGCGATTGCTGCATCTCATCCGATGCAGTCTTCGACGTAGTGCCTGCTCTCTGAACTCGCACAGTGCCTGTGCAGCAAGGCCTCTTCATGCCATATACCCAGTTGGGCGCGTTGCTGCGCGCACCACAACAAGCTTTCCTTATAAGTAGTAGTGATGCGCCTTGAAGATTTGAGCAAGGCAGTTGAGTGCTCAGGTTCGCAGGTAGTCAGGAAGAAACACGCAAAGGATTCCGATCCACGTATTTTTGATGCATAGACGTATTTGATTCCTGGTCCACAGGTCGGCGTCTCGGCTTTCTCGAGCCTGCAGCAGCTGCAGCAGCTGCGCCTGTACGAGCTGGGCGGCGTTGACGACTTCAGCCTTGTTCCCGCGGTTTCCGGCCTGACCAGGTGGGCTGCCGATGCACTGTAGGATGATGCAGCTATTTGTAACAATCGGATGAGAAGCTCCCCCTGCGCGCCCTATTTGAGCAAAGATGCGCCGCGTCATTTCCTGCCGGCAGAAAAACCCGCCAGATCTGGAACACAACATCTGTTACTGCTCCTTTATCTACCAAGCCTGTGCATCTTATTTGCCTTCTGCAGGTTGACGGCGCTGACTGTGGCAATGTGTGGCATTGGCGACGGTTCGATGGCCGCAATTGCGGCGCTGGCGCGGCTGCAGGCATGTCTCACTTGTCGACTGTCGATGCCTCAGATCACACCGTTGCATGCGGCGACAGTTGCCTTCAGAACACAGTGCACATGTTACTGTTCATCCAATCACATTCACGGTGATGAAACACACCATCCACTTCAAAACCATCTGTCAATCTGTCCACTTGTGGACCTCAATATGTCCACTTCTCGACCTCAATCTGTCCACTTCTCGACCTCAATCTGTCCACTTCTCGACCTCAACAACCTAGCAGAAACCAATGCTGCCATGCCACAATGCAGGTGCTGGACCTGTCGCAGAATGCGGAGCTGAGTGATGATGGCGTCGCGAGGCTGAGCACCCTCGGCGCTCTGACGTCCTTGAACCTCAGTGGCGCCTCGCAGGTAAGGCTTGTGTACCCTGCTCAACTCAACACCTTTTGCGAACCTCAGCATGGTCGCGGTGCTTCGAACTGCGATGCAAAATTCGTCACAGTGCACAAGATATGCAGCGCTTGTGCGTAGGCAGTCGATCGAGGTCCGCAGCTCATCCTTCCGAATCCGTCGAAACACTTGTGTGCACACTCTTTTTGCAGGTGCCGCTGCGGACGCTGCCGCCGCTGCCGGCGCTGGTGCGTCTGGAGGTGGCATTGACTGAGGCAGACGGCGTCGCAGGACTCTCACCTGTTGTAAATCTCGATAATCTTATCATAAAACTTCCGATGGCAGGTGACGCTGCGGACGCTGCCGCAGCTGCCGGCGCTGGTGCATCTGGAGGTGGCTTCCACTGAGACGGACGATGCAGGGCTGCTGACGCTGGAGCACCAGTCAAACCTGCAACGCCTGAGCCTGGCCGACTGCCAGTCGGTGCGCAAGCATGATGCCATCTGGCGCTTGTGAGCCACCCTGGCCGCCGTTCTGGCCGCCAGGCATGAGCTTGCTACAGTCTGTGCTGCAGTGCTGTTGTCTGTCTGCCGTGCCATGGCGTGACTGCAGTTGCTGCGGATGTGCAGTTGTCAGGCGCTGGACTGTACGCACTGCGCTGCATCAGCGGCCTGGCGTCCCTGAACCTCAGCAGCTGCCTGGAGCTGGGCGACAACGATCCTCTGGCCGTGATGCAGTTCCTGACAGGTACTTCCTGGGAACCTTCTCAATGAGGTGCTTGTCATGCGTTGACTTCCTGATTTGGGGCCGCGACAGTCACAGCCTGCATTTGTCTCGCGCGCAGTTCTGGCAGCACGTCGCTTGGGGACGTCGAGGAATACTGAGAAAAAAATCAAAAATCTTTGCAGGGTTGCATTGTTGCGTGCTCTTGCCTGCAACCGTGGCAAGCCCGGTGCTACCGCATGCAGGTCAAGCTCTCATTCACAGAGACACTGCGCGCAGGGCTGACGTCACTGAAGATCGCGTTTCTCGAAGATCTCAAAGACGAGGACATCACCAACCTCAAACCTCTTTCGCGGCTCCAAGTCCTGGTTGTGAATGTGCGCCTCTGTCGGAATGACGTGTACGTGTAATGACATGTGCATTGCGCCGAAGGGTGCATGTGACTGTGGCAGCATGAAGCCCGTTGGAACTGGCCTGAACATGTTAGTCTCATGACGTGTCAGTCTCATTTTAGTCTCATGACATGTTAGTCTCAATGAGCTCCTCCGTCTTGCGGCACCTCCCTGATTGGGGCCCAAGGATGTTTTGACACCTCCGGACGCATCCAACATGTCTACTGTGTGTCCTATTCTGATGCTGCTCCGGCCTGCTAAGCAGGTCCAGGACGGTCCAGGGCGGCGTGCAGATGCTGGGGCGATAAGGCCTGGCGACGCTCAGACCCCCTACATATTGACATACTTCCCTGTTCGATTCCCGAAATGCCATGGCCTCTACAGCAGGTCCAGGACTGTGTGCAGGGGCTGGCGGAGCTGCCCCGAAAGGTGTCAACATCTCACTTTTCAAATGCATATCCTCTGAGGCAGTCTCAATCCCTAACAGGTCCAGGACGGTGTGCAGGGGCTGGCGGAGCTGGAGCCGGAGGGCCTGGGTACGCTCAAAACCCTGACGGCGCTGCGCCACCTGGCGCTACCGGACCTGCCGCTGTCGGCGGAGTCCGCCGAGGAGCTGCGGGCGTCGCTGCCGTCCCTGGTGGAATTTCAGTACGAGCAGGTGTGCGCACCTTGAGAGTTCAATCGGCTCAGATGAAAGTGTTGAATTGTGCATCACGCATGTCAGTCTGTGAGCAAGCAAAGGAGGGCAACCTGTCACATGACGCATGCTCCCGTGCAGGCCGGCACAATGCAGCGGCTGCTGGACGAAATGTACGCCGCTCCAGAGGAGGACGAGTGAGACTTTGCAGATGCGATACACCGCTAGATGCCTGACGGCGAGGAGGCCCGGCATCAAGATGCAACTGGACTACTTGTCGATGGCAGACCGTGACAGTGCAACGAAGCTGGTCGTATGAATGAAGCTGGTTGTGTCAATGGTCAGCTAGACTGTTGAAGAGAATCGTAGAGTTTGGCACGGTGTATTGTATGTTGGCTCTTTGAGATCCAGGTGGGTTGACAGGTGCACACTTTGCTGTCCGTTCTTTCGAGTATCCTTGCTGTTTGCGACGTTCGGAAGTTCCTGCACTTCTCAGCTGACGAGTTGCCAGACAGTGACCACAGAAAAGGGATTGTGCCACAAGCTGAGACGGGACGTGCACTGTAACACTCAATTTGGGCAGTGCGGTCAACAAAATTCGTCTCCGATGATGCGCCAATTTGCCTGTCGCAGTGGTGCGGCATCAACTCGAGATTTGGCTACCCCTGTGTGCCAGCTTAGTGCTGCTGATTTGCAAATAATCACTTCTTGGGCACGCGGCAGCCGACCTCCATGCGGCTGTCGCCTGTGAGCGTCGGGTTCTCGCACCTGTAGGCACAGCAGCAACACCTGGTCAACAACCAACAACAACTCATGCGAGTACATTAGCATATTAGAGCACGTGGTGAATGTTTTGCCAACTTGTCATACACACCCCAACAACGTGCTGTTGTGCATGCATCCACTTGGACTTTGGCACTTCGGCACTGGCGACTTCGAAATTCTTGCCGCACTGGTGACCGACGAGCGACGCGTCGTCACCTTCTTGAATGAACTTGCAGTGGAAGCTCTGGACAATATCAAAGCTTGACTCACAGGCGCTTGACGTCCTCGTTGCCGATGAGCGCGTCCTCAAAGGAGGCGCCGTCCAGGTTGGTGCCGACAAAGGTGGTGCCGGTGATGACCGCGTTGGTGAAGTTGGTATTGCTTAGGTCCGCCTTGTCAAAGGCCACGCGGTCGACGACGGCGTTGGTGAAATCGGATCCTGCACAGCGCGCGTTGGAGATACGCTATGCTGCATGCTCTACAACTGGGGCGGCCGGTCGTAGTTGACGGATTGACAGAGTGCAGTGCCCTTCGAGGTGGCTGAGATATGCGTGAGCATGACTCTGGGTGCAGCGTGGGGAGCTCTTCGACCCGCGAATGCAGCAAAATCATCCCCCATCGTGTGCAGGGACACCTGACCTCACACCACAGGGTGCAGCTCGCCCGAGAATTGGCGCTGATGGCGTGTTGTATGATGCTGGACCCCCTGATGCACGATAGATCATGAGGACAAAAGGATGACGGCAACAAGGGGTTGGAGCCTCAAACCCTAAACCCTAACCTCACCTGAGAAGTTTGCACTGATGGCATAGGCCTTGCTGAAGACGGCCTCCCGCAGGTTGGCGCCCGAGATGTCGGCATGGACAAAGATGCCGCCGGACAGCGTCTTGCCTTGCAGGTCTGCGCCGTGCAGCTTGCACTGTCGCAGGTCCAGCAGCTTGTCGCTCACCGCGTTAGCCTGCGCCACCACGGGTTGATGTATACACATGATAATCAATGAGGAACTGATAGGATGAATGACCTGCCGCACGTCCAGCACCTTGTTGCTCACCTCATGGGCCTGCGCAGCAGGGCTGAAAGCCGTGGGGGTCGCAGTCAGGTGGCCATTTCATCGAGCTGACGAAGAATGGGACGAATGCACTGCAGCTGGCACGGACGTGCTGGCAGTCACGAGGGAGGAGAAGACCCATGTGAAGAGGCACACGCCGTGCTGATGTGTCATACAATCAGTGGCATCAGTAGCATACCTGGCCGATGGTGTTGCCCGTGAACGCCCGCTCACACCTGTCCGGGTCTGCAACACAACAGGTGAGCCTCAGCGGTCATTTAAGGGTCTTCAAGCTCCATTGAGGATGCGCATGCGCATGCCATGCACACAGCATGTTTGAGTTCACCTCCGTTCACAGTCATTGATGGTCGCCTGGTTGCATGCAGGAAGAATGACAATGCACAAGCATGCAGCATGTGCGACACAGCTTCTGCCCAGCGAAGGCGCTCACAGTCGTCGAGCGGTGGCAGACGCACGACCGCCTGCGCTGAGCCCGGGTGGAACGCGACCGCCACTGCCGCCAGGCCAGCCAGGAAGCCGCTAACGCGCGGCACGCGCTGGTCGCCCTGCTGCCTGGCCTGCTGCTGCGACGCTGCGGCAGTGCACACTCGATTCGTCAGACGATGCTTTGTTGGAAGAGGTTGCCATGGCGGCGTCGGCGGCGTTGGAGGCGGCAGGGTGCGGTGTGCATTTGACTTGCTGCGATAAGTTGCATATGCCAGGTCGCGTTTTGGCTTGTGTTTCAGGCAGAACTAGGGTATGATAGCAGGCTGCGGGGCACATACAGCCGAGTATATACGTGAGCATGTGTCCAGGTCAGCTCGCTGAGGTTTCGGACCGCTTGCGTTTGCGCTTCCAACTTACCGCAGCATATGAGCCTCTGTTGCCGTACCAGCCGCGCCAGCCCACAGGGCGTGCGAGACTGCACGAAGGGCGTTGCTGTCGTGGGCTGCAGGAGGCTGTTCATGCTGACGGTTTCTGGACCGGTGTCGACTTCGGGGGAGCGCGCCGACAACACTGAGTGAGAATGAAGCTTGGAAAAGTATGTACAATGATGCGGAGAGTGTCGCTGCGCACGTCGCAGGACTGCACCTCCATGTTGCACGCGGGGGCGGTTGCCACCAGCATGGATAGTGCCCTGCATCATCGCTTGCACGAGACAGAGCCTGACCCAGTCCGGCATTTGCTCTGTTGGCACCACTGAGTTTCGATACTGCAGTTATTTGTTGAGTTCTCAGACACCTGCGCATCCCGGCACACCACTCGCAGCAGTAGTCCAGCATGGGTCTGCAGGTGAGTCGCGACCTGGCGGTCTAATACTGCAAACGTGCAACGCCGATTGCATTCAGAAGCATCTGCTGCACCTGCATGAATGTTCGAAATCGACTAAGCGTCGGATCCGTGCGGCGTTCGGGGATGGTGTCCTTGCACAGACATGGCAGTCGTCCAGAACACCTCGCAATCATCCACACATGCACGCTGCTGCATTTATGCATTACGTGGTGAACAGCTGTTTGATAACCTGCCGTCGTGCCATAGCGGCTGACCTGCATCGCATGCATGGGTTTTTGATGCTGCAATCCTGGCGGGCGCCGCTCGGAAGCTGCAAACGCCTATCTGTCACATGAGCCAGCGGCTGGCTGCAAAGGCTGTAGATACATGCGAGCGGCTGCAGCCGGAAACACGAACAGGCATTGCCGGAAACTCGTATGTCCTCGCATGAGTGCTGCGATGCCGCAGGAGGATTTCGACAAGGCGGCGGAGGAGGCCAAGCAGCTCCCCGACAGCACCAGCAACGATGACATGCTGATCCTTTACGGCCTCTTCAAGCAGGTACAGCAAGCTGCATTGTAGTGCTTGGCACCTGTTGAACTCGGCGCTTTACATCAGCATCGGTATTGGATTCAGCCTTAAGGCGCGAGCATGCCTGCTATACAATATTTCGCTGTTTTGGTCGCAGGCGAACGTGGGAGACTGCGACACCAGTGCGCTTCCATTCTGGCAGCCTGCAGTGTGCCATCTCAAAACTGCGTCGTGCGCTGCTCGTTCCAACGAAACTGACTGCTTCCACAGCGCTGTCCTGTCTGCAATTCGCTCTCTGCAAGCTGTGCTGATGTCAGCAGTACTGAGAATCTTTTTCTCCGCTCCTTCCTCGAAAGGCAAGCCGGGCATCTTCGACCAGAAGGTGCGCATGTGATACTTGTGAAACACGCTGCACACGTCAAATGTGTGTGCTTGCGCGGGCTCCACAGGCATCTATCCTGTGCTGAGTCGCTTGCTGTATGCTTGCAGGGCCGGGCAAAGTGGTGAGCGCCTGAGCAGGCGCTGTGGCCATGTCCCTTCCTGCCTCTCAAAGGGCCGATCTCTGCGCTGCATGGCTCGGCGCGGCTGGATTGCCCAAATAGATTGCAGCAGCAGGCAGAGACAATGTGCTGTGTGTCCTCCTTTCCGGCTTGGCTGCGTATCAGAGAAGCCGTGCACACTGCGAGATGAGCTGACGCATGCACATTGCAGGAGCGCCTGGGACAAGCTGAAGGGCAAGTCGTCGGACGAGGCCAAGCAGGAGTACATCATGTGCGTCTGCTCCCTGGTTTGTGCACGCTAGCGATCTGCTGGAATGAATGCAGTGAGTCGAGACGCCTCAAGACAGAGCGGTGGTTGTTCAGTAGCATCTCTTGGGGACGGCAGCACTGGGTTGTGGATACTAAGTCAGCTTTGCGCCTCTGTGATGTGCAGGAAGGTGGCGCAGCTGAAGGAGGCCGCTACCTGATCCGTGCAAAGCGCTGCCGGTCGGCCGGAAGTAGGGATGGAGAGGGCAGGACGGTCTGCATGCCTCTGGAAACTCGAGTCGAGCAGGACTTGGTCAAACGACACCGGAGACTGAGACTGTTCCAATGCGCTGTACACACCAATATAAAATGGCAGAGGAATGCAGGAAGTGATGCATGCGTTACCTGGACATGCCACTCGTCCTGCTGTACCCCCTTACATGCATCCGACAGTATCGCATAAGTTGGAGGTTGCTGGACTGTGCTACACACTGTCAAGAGGTACTCATGCCACTGATGGTGAGCGTCATGTTGTGGAGCCACAGCAGGCAATTGCAACGGCGCGCACGCGCTCTGCGATGACACATCCTTCTGGCTCTCAAGTCTGCGGTCTGACGCAAAGCGCTGATTACTGACGATACACTGTGCTCATGAAATTTTCTGCCTACACTTCCTAGCCTAGGACGTCGGAATGATGCAGAGGTGGCGGTATTTTTATTTGGTGCTAATGAATCTTGCTGCGTGGATTGTGGTCTGGCTAGCTGCAGACGCCGGTGCTGCGCGTGCAAAGCTTCGAGCCGCAGCAATCTGCATGCACAATTACGACCCGCGTCATCAGAAAGTTTTCGGCTGTGGATAGTCTATTTTGGAAGATGCTTTTGAGCCATGCAATGCACTGCATATAGCATTCCCCAAGGCAAATGGCTCGAAGTCACGGCCTCACCCAGATCAACTACGCAGCGCGGCCCCTGCAGCAGCATCCAATTTCAGTGGTGAACATCATGAAATAAAAACCAAATTTTCCAGAGAGCGGCATGACAAGCAATCGAACGATGCGATTTGCGCATCGTAAAACCTAAGCAAAAAGAGGTATCATGTGTGCGCTCTGGGTCAGGCACACAGCACGCGCACTGTATCTGCCTGGGAGACGGGCAGGGTCAGAATCCTGCCGCAGTGCTCACCTGTGCAGCGTCAGTCACACAGCACACGCTGCCGGTGCACGCCGCAGGATTGCCGTGGTTGCAGGTGCAATCGTACCTGCAATATGTTGGCGAACACTCGGACTTTGGCAGTTTATGCTATATGTTGCATGGCAGTGCACAGCTGATCATCAATGCGACACGGCATGGGTGGGCAGATTGAATGCGAGAAGTGCGCATCGCATGCGTCATGGGGCACTAGACACAGTGAAGTAAAAAATTGTCTGCGTCGCACTTCATATATAAGTCATCGCAACCACCATCAGTGCATTCTGGCGCCGTGCTGTAGCAGCAGCAGCAGAGGCAGACGCGCACCCAATGGTCTGGAAGTTTTCGAGGCCCAGGGATTGGGTGCAGTCGGAGATTCCTTGACAAGCGCGTTGGAGCTGGGCACAGAACAACAGCACCAGGCGTCAGAAGGAGGTTTCTTGCAGCGCAGTAAGAGTGAAGCTTCGGCACATCATGCAGCAAAATCTGATGCTCCACTCAAGTTCCTTCGGCTGGCGCTCTTGCAGCCTTCACAAAACCGTTGCAGCCTGGACCGTCACTCGCAGCAGTACAGTTGCATTGTCCTGCTGTGGGAGCGACCTGACGACAGCACACAGGTTAGGTCAGTTCATGAGCGCACCTGCGATGAGTTACTAGCACTGGGAGCCGGTGGCGGCGGCGGCGGCGGCGAGGGAGGCGGCGGCGTGAGACGGGCAAGCGGTCCTGCCTTCAGGGGCACGGCCGGCGCCGGCGGCGGAGAGACGGAAGGACCTGGCGGCCCAATCGTGGCCGGCACAGTCACCATCGGGACGCCGCCGGCGGTTTGATCTGCCACCCCTGTGGCTTTGCTGGTCGCCTTGCCGGGCGTCGAAGTCTTCTGACCTGCAAGGCAACGACGGATGCTCAGTCAACGCTCGCTGGTCTGTTGATCAGGCATCCTCCTGTTTGCAGTGCACGGGGACAGAGACGCAAGGCAAGAGCCAGCGAACAAGCCGAACAGCGTGCAAGAGCCAGCCTTCACAATGATGCCAAATTTCGACCGACGCTCATACCCCTTCCCAGGAGGAAACAAATATGCAGGAATTGTGCGATGTTGCATACGTGCAGCAGGACCTGAACTCGGGGTCACCGAGGGCGCAAGAAGCCATTCCGCAGTTGCCAGAAGCCGTCGTGTGATACATCGGCGGAAGCAGATGGAGTGAGAGCACTGTCAGGGTCATCACCTTGCGATGAACCCACGAAGACGAGCAGCGCCATGAGCAGTGCCGCTGCGGATCTTCTGCGAGCCTCCGACATTGTTCCTGCTGATGCAATCGCTCACAGCAATTCTGCAGCTCGAACCTGGAGATGTATTTCACGAACGCAGATTCGGATGTGAAACGAGTCAGTCGGCCGGGCAGCTCTTACTGGGTAACAGGGAGGCAGGTGGAGGCCAGGTGTGTTTTACATTTAGAACACCTCTCGTGATTCGCCACGTGGCATCTGGGGAGCTCAAATTTAGCGCTGGAGTCTTTGTGCGTTACACGTGGGCCAACCTGACAGGCCCGGATCACACTACATGACTGACCGGACCGTCCTTGCAGCAACAAATTCGAAAGCCGAGCCCTGCATCCAGACCTGGCATTCGAACCTTTTCGCAGTCCTGCATCGCGCCAGTATGGGTTCCGCACGACTCGCGGCGTTGGCTGTTGTGCTACTTGTGGCGGTCGCATCGGCGGCAGATGCCGTCAAGACTCCGGGTGGGTTCGTTGAATATGCGCAGCACTCTCACTCAAATACACCTGCACGCTGCACGCTGCACAGAGAGCAGGGTAGTCAGGATTATGGGAATATTCTGCCTCCTCTCGGATTGTGGGGCAGTCTGCCCGTGAGGCACTTCGGAGCACAAACCATGGTTTTCCTTGCTCCATTGCAAAGCCATCACAGCCCCTGCATACATGCAACCAGCGGTTGTCCCCGCCCATAAATTGCAGGGAAGACGCAGCCGGCGGTGCCGCTGAAGACAGGTGCGGGCGGGCCGCTTGGAGCAGCGGGGGGCGCGCCGCCAACGCCGCCGGCGCCGCCACCGGCGCCACCGGTCGGCACGCCTGTTTCCGGCACCAGGGTGAGTTCTCACGTGTAGTGTCATTCCTGCCGTGCCCTGGTTGCGCCCTTGAGTTGGGATCGCAGATGCCTCCTATTTTTAGCCAGCCTCCGCGAGACTGAATCATGGCGGGCGCTCATGTGCATGAACAGACAATCGGGGACTTTGTGCTTTCCACCAACTGGTCTGCTATCGACGAGTCCGTGCAGTTCCAGCAGCGCTGCAACGCCATCTCCGACTGCGTCACGTTCCTGGGGGTCACAAACACGACCGGGTGCGTTGATGCGCCATGCCTGCTGCACGAATTGCGCATTTTGATGACGTCAACTCACCCCTAAACTGCTGTGCCGCTGCATACGCCACGAATGTTCGAAACAGCAGGGGCAGTGGCGTCTGCACCTTGGGTGAAAGAACTAGTGCCACTGCAGGTTCGACTGCGCCTGCAACCGATCGAGTCCCTCCGGCTGCCCATACGCGGTCAGGAAATATCTCGCTTATTGCCCTGCTCGAGATCCTGGATGCACACAAATGGCTTCGTGTCCTTGCGCACTTATAACAGCCAGTCGTCTGCAATGCAAAAAAAAACGAAACACATTCCTGCCGAACTTGTGAACCCCGCCTGAGTGGGAGTTCCTGTGTTCGGCAGGTCTGCTGCGCCACAGGTGCAGCACTCAGCACCTTGATCTGCTTGCAGTGTGCTGATGTCGTGCCCGGCAGCTTGCACAAAAAAACCTTGATCGCCTAATGAAGGCTTGCACAAGCTGCAAGGGCATGACATCAGCACACTTGAGAAGGCGTCCAATAAATGCTGTCACAAAACAATCCTGCATGGCACAGCACGAGAAAAGTTGTTGCTGCATCAACACATCCCGGCGGCTCACTTCTGGCGTCGTTTCACCGCAGATGCACTGGCTGGACCCGCATGCACCGAAAGCCTGGGTGAGAGAACACTGCTCTAGATCATGACGATTGTCTTACCAAGGGTGGTCCGGGTGTCATTCATTCTGGAAGTGATAAATGCTGGAATGGCTGACGTATTCTGTGTTCATTCACAGACTGCTGCGGCAGCAAGGTGCGCCTCCCTGGCAGACAACACAGATGCAATCACGACATGCTTCCGGAATGGATCCAGACTGAAGCTTCTTCGATCTCGAAAATATAATGCATATGCATCGCCTCAATGGCGGATCTGCACCAGGTTCGGGGACACCATGCCTAACGTCAAACAATGACCTCGTTACTTGTTTTGGCCTGCAGATCTGCGATTCTTCGACGGGAGTGTGCTCATGATGACTCGTCATCGACGAATGTAGCAACAGCTGCGCTGCGTTTCGGATAAAGCCGGTGCGCTTGGTCTCGATCAGCGCCACGAGACATTAAATTTTCTAGTCAATTCCGGACAGGCAGCGTCAACATGCACGAAAAGTGCAGCAGCACGTGCAGTGTTCTGCTGAGATGATCCATCACCAGCTTGAGCAATGCAGACAAAACCTTTCGACGTTGACGGCGTTAGGTCAGAGAAACAAACATGTAAAAGGAACACCTGCTGAAACGTTCCTGCTCCCTGTGAGCTCATTGGTCTCACAAATCACCTTGGCAACCGAAGCAGCGTTGCAAGGCAGTCAGAGCTTGTATGCCAACACCCGCTGAGAAAGATGTTGTGCGGCGGACATTGTGTACGACAGGCGAACTGCCCGCAGAATGCCGATCATATCATGTGCACCGACACCCGAATCATGCAATGCCATCATGTAGCCTGGGCAATTGCAGCTGAACGCAATCAGGCTATAACCTCATCAGCAGGCCTAGGCAAGCCAATCAAGTCCTGACTGCGCCGCCGCCCGGCACACTTGTACAACATGTTGTCATGCCAGTCTGATCGAATGGCCTGGAGCCCCACTGCTGCCGGCGCGCCTCGCGCGTTGCTTTGTTCACTTCGTTGTGCTGAATATGAGCGACGCAGAGATACGATTTGCAATCGACCGCAGCGCTGTTCAGCAGATCAGCAAACCGTGCGGCTGCACCTCTGCTTCGCTTTTCACAGCATAATTATATATATGCTCAGGAGTGCAATGTTACTGGTAGGGCAACAGTATATGTGTGCACATGCACAACGGTTGCAGCACGGTTTCACGACCTGTGGGATTTCAGAATAATCGAGGAAATTGAGCGAGGGTGTGTGGTGGAGGGGTGTGGTGGCGGGCCTGTCAATGATTGGAGCGAGGCGGCGACATGCACTACTGTGCATCATTTACAGAACTGTTCCGACCAACTCTGCCGATTCACAAGAATCGTCCGTCAGCAACAATACACTGGCCTGTCCTCGTGGAATTTCGCTGCAAATTCTGGCCTATTCGGATCAATGCAGAGGCGGCGGCATCTTCAGTGCCATGTCTCTCCTAGGCCTGCGCGGTGATAGGCTAGGCGCAGACGCCTGTGCTGCGCGTGCAACGCTTCGAGCCGCAGCAATCTGCATGCAATTTTACACGCTGTGTCATTCAAACTTCTGAATGTGAAAAGATTCACGGCGAGACACTCTGATCCAGACAAGGAGAGCATATCACGCCTACAGCCATACTTCCAAGCACAGCTTGTCCATGCAAGAGAACGACATCTCACCCAGATCCTCGACGCAGCGCGGACCCTGCAGCGGTATTCATTCAATTGATCGACAGACTGGCTGGCAAATGGAGTCACCACAAGGCAGCACGACGACAAGCGGTCGCAAGATGCACATGTGTGCGCTCCAGTTCTGGCGCGCAGCAGCAGGCGCACTGCATCTGTCTGGGAAACAGCACCCGCTGGCTGCATCCCTCTGTCTGGAACATAGCATCTGCCTGGCAACAGCATCTGCAGCTGCCTGGGGAACAGGCAGGTCAACAAGATCATGCTCACCTGCGCAGCGTCGGTCACGCAGCACACGCTGTTGGAGCACGTCCCAGGATCGGCGCGGTTGCAGGTGCAGTCATACCTGCGCGAGGTTGGGACAGATTCATGATCTGGCAGAAGGCGCTGAATCTATGTCGGATAGGACAAGTGCAGCTTGGGTCATCGTTTCCCAGGCATCCGCGAATGGAGAAGCAGGAGGTGCGCCGTGGCAGAATGCCAAAAGAAACAGACGATTCGGTGGCCACATGGTAGGCCACAACCGATGCATTCTGGCGGCATGATGCAGCAGCAGCAGCAGCAGGCGCGGGATGCGCACCCGATGGTCTGGAAGCTGCACCGCCCTCCTGGGGGAGGGCGGTGCAGTCGGACAGTCCAGAGCACGGCCGCTGGAACTGCGCACAGTGTGACAGAACCAGGAGATGTTAGATGCGAGATGATTCGAATATTATTCGGCACAGACAAGTCCATGTGGACATGCAGCGAACCCCTTTGATGCATGGTTGTGACGGAAGACGTTCAACCCTGATGAACTGCTCGCAACAGCGACGCAGCAGTCATGATGACAAGGGATCTGACGTTGACATACAATCTGAACAAACAGCGCACCGGCGATTTGCCAGCCCTGGGAGCCGGCGGCGGCGGCGACGGCGGCGGCGGTGAAGGCGGTGTCAGACGGGCAAGCGGTCCAGCCTTCAGAGGTACGGCCGGCACCGGCGGCGGAGGGAAGGATGGAACAGGCGGCGCAATCGAACCGGCGACCGGCACTGGCACCGACACTGCGACAACAAGCCACAACCCTTGTGAACTGAATTGACCAGGGTGATCCTGCGGACGCTGGAGCATGATGTCGTGTCTCATCGCGACACAAAGCAGCACTGCTTCTGTGCACTGTTTCATGTGGCGGAATGATGAAAGACTCGCAGCCTCGCTGGGTTCAGCACAGACAAACGGAGCAGGCACAGAATGCTGATATCATTTGAGATTCCACCTGGGACCGCTTTGCCCGTGGCTGCCGCTCCCTCCGCCGCCGCGGCTTTGCGAGGCGCCTTGGCGGGCGTCGGAGTCTTCTGGCATCAGAACAGGTATTTACGGCCTTACTGCAGTCCTAGACCCCGCCAGCATGATTTCCGGACGGTTCGCAGTCGTTGTCGTGCTGATAGTGGCGGTCGCATCGGCAGCAAATGCCGTCAAGACTCCAGGTTGCTCCCGTTCATCGGCTCTCAGCTTGCTGCACTACGGCGAGCACAATGTGCCGAGGCTGTCGAGCCTCCTAACGCCCTTTCAAGTTCTGGTCCACCAATATTGAAGACCTTTACAATTCATCATTGCACTGCATGGACAATTTTGGACAATTCAGCATGTAACGAGTACGTGAACGTGCTCCGCACCGACCTCCCCCACTTAGTTGTCCGCTGGAGCACCGATTTCTGTTGCTTCATGCGATGTCATCAAAGCCCCTGCATTCATGCAGACAGAGCCGTTGCATCCCACTGCTTCATTATTGACTACTAGTAGTACTGCATATCTCAAAATGCACGCGTGTCAAGATCTGCACCTGTACTAGCCTGCTCAATGGTGCACACGCACCAGTGCGGTGTCACTGGTGACACAGTACTGTGGCATCATGCCAAACATCATGTAAACCTTGGTTCAGACTCGATCTGTCATTCGCCTGCAGCTCTGCGACACTCACACGGGAATCTGCGCATGATGATCGACCATCGAAGATGAGAAAAATTTGGCTGTGGTAGTGGTTTCGGCTGCGCCAGCGGAAACATCAGCCAGTCGTTATTGTTGTAGCCACGCACCACGCCGCAGTCAGAACAATTCAACGGTTGTCAACCAAGGTCCAGTGTTTAACATGGCATCTATCATAAGGGAACGGTAGTGCTATGATCCAGGCGACATGAATACCGCCGGGCTTATCAGCTCTTTGTGCAATGCAGCAGACAACATCAGTGCTTTAGGCAGACATATTTTTGCCTAAATATAATGCATTCTATCTGCCCCGGCCGTCAACAACTTGAAAACCAAGCAAAATGAACAGATGAAACACTCCTGCTCATTCCGCACTATCAATCATGTCCTCAGGCAGCCAGCATAATGCATGATCACAGTCACATCAAGCGTTCAGTCCCAGCCTGACGAACCTCTCAAGATGCCTGTGACGACAGAGCGGCGCTCTGTTCGTGCTTGTCCGACCACTCGTGCGCCTCGTGTGTCAAGCATGTCATTTGCACTATCATGTGCCCTGATAAGAATGAATGTACATGTCATCGGGCAGGGTTCAACAGGACGATTCCCCGCTGTCCCATTTCTGGCTGCCTGACCCTACTTACCGGCAAGGGGTATTGTGATACCCCTTACTAATGGCAGCATGCAGTCTGCGAGCTTGGCACTGGTCGCGGAGTGGATGCCTCGCCTGCCTGTCAGATGCCTGCCGCATGGTAATGTTTGCCTGGATGCCCTGCGCACAGCAGCAGACGTTGCACGACGCAGGTCCCGTCTCATCTTGGCGCTGGCATCAGGATGTTGAAGCTGAAAGTTTGTTGAACTTCGATGCTGCTGCTGCAGGGCGGCTGCGCAGCGGGCGGCGGCAGACGATGCAGCCGAGGACGAGCTGAAATGAAAGTCTATCAGCAGGTGTATCATAGTCGTGATTCTTCAGCTGTGTGTATGTGCGCCGTGTGCCCCGGCGCCGGGCACAGGGCGCACGCCGGGCACACGATGCACACATACACAACGTGCTCTGCGCGTGCGATCCGACCGCGCGTGATGTGATTGGTGGCTTCAAACTGATTTGAGCTCAGTTGAGCTCACTCGAGTGAAAAAGTTGAGATTGATCCATCGCTGCAATGACAAGTACCATCAGCATTGTCAGCACGAGCCGGGACATGCATGCACGAATAATTTCGCTTGATGCCGCCGCTGCCGTCACTGTTTCCCTAATATGTGTGCATTTGGACACACATGTATGCTTGGGCAGCTTTTCAGCAGCATCAACAGTCAACTTCCCGCAATCAGGCAACACGCACAGCACATTCTGCTTGAGTAACCCTGTAGAGATGCATGTCAAACTGGCAGTGGCGGCGCGGCGACAGAATTTGACGCAAACAAGCAGGAGGACGGATGCACAGGCCGCGACACGTCGCAGTCGATTTGCAGCAAACAACGTGTATTAGAGCGCGTAGAGACGTGCCAAACGTTCCTGTAGGGCGATAAAATTATTGTGCCCAAAAGAGCACAACGCAGTGAGTACAGGGGGAATCGAACCCCCGACCTACGCTTGGAAGGCGGATATGTTACCACTACACCATGTACCCGGACTTGCAAGCTGTCAATTCAAAAGCCGTGTCTGCGGTGCGAACTAATAGCATTATATGCCACAATCTGCCGTTACTTAAATAATCAGCTGCCCCGCGTGATGTCCTGCCGCCCCGCCGAGCACCGCTGCCCGTGACGCCATTACTGGCCATTGCTCACGATCAGTGTTCCGCATATTGCCCCTTCAGCATACAGCGATTCAGCTTGGACCCGGACCCTTGGC
>JAABUL010003231.1_pt1 | contig 24730 bp, 13 predicted proteins | sample 5559151 | NCBI WGS metagenome assembly JAABUL01 (sample SAMN10711876, study PRJNA513368) | rock metagenome | isolation source: Antarctica rocks | place: Antarctica: Victoria Land, Pudding Butte sud | reverse complement strand
ATATATAATAACAAATATATTATAAACAACTTTATAATTAAAAAGATACAAAATTAATTTAACTTTGTATCTAGATTGTAGCAAATTTAATATATTTAAACTTTGTTAATAAATTAGATAATGCGACCATTGTCTAGTTAGTTGTTACCAATTAGGATTTATGTAGCTAGTTGTTACTAGTTAGAATCTATCTAGCTAGCATTTGTTTCTAGTTTGATTATCAATTATTATATTATACAATTAGTTGTTTTGCTTGCTTTATGTTTACAATAGTTGTCTTTCTTTTTGTATTAATTAATAGCTTCAATATTAGTTTCGAAAACAAGCAATCTCTATTGTCTAAATTATTGTATCAATTGCTAAGCGCTATTAGTTACTATCTTCTTTGTTGCTTTTGCTCGAACGCATCGACGCAAATCTTAAATATCTAAATTCTTATATTAAACACTTATTTTATTAAGATTGTTAGCTAACTTATTGTATTAATTTTAGACAAATATTAACAACAATATTGTCGACACAACTTATTTAGCATCTTTTTAGTTATCTAGTATTGTATTTTAAGCTTCTATTGTAAGCTAGTATTTATTGTTAAGAAGATTCTTTCAAATATCTTTGCAACAAACTAGACAATTATTAAGTTAGCAAACGTTAAGAATCGTTTTTAACTTGTCTATTAACTTTTTACTTTTACAAAAATTAATTATTTTTTCAAATTTCTTTTGTTTTTATTTATTATCGAACTAGCTAAAAAACTATTTCGACAAGCTTTATCTTCTATTTTTGTAAAATTAGAAAAACAACAAAGTAATAGAAAAGTTAATTAGTTATTTATTTAATTATTAAAGTAAATAATTAATAAAATTTTATTTCGAAAAGTTATAAAAAGATTTATAGCAACAATTAACAATCAAATATTAAATTCGAACAATTTCTTTATTGCTAAGACTTCTAAGTTTAAAGCTTTTTCTTCTATAAATATTGCTAAGATATTTAAGTTTAAATTTTGTTTTTTTGTTAATTTAATATCTTTAGACAAGAAATCTTTTAATTTTTAGAATATAATACAACAATTGCTATTCGAAAAATTTTAAAAAATCAAAAGTAGTCAAAACGTTTTTAGTTAATTACTTAATAAATCTTGAAAATATTTTTTAACAAATATTGTTGCTCTTATTGTTGATACTCGCTCAAGTAGCAACTCTAACTTAATAGAATAATTATTTATTCTTTTACATTTTAATCTATCGACAATAGATAATTAAACTTAATCTTTATTCTTTTAGATTGCTAAAAATTAGTCTTTGAATTTATCAAATAATAATTTTTAGTATAAGAATATCTTAAGATTTAACAACTATTTAATCAATAAGAATGCAAATTTAAATTAAGAGAAATTATTTTTGTTTTTGTCTAGAAATCGCGAGAATCGTTTTTTTGTTTTTAGTAGATAGCGTTTAATAATTAAAGCAATATCAAATCTATCTATTAATAAGTCTTGTTAATAGAATAGACAACTAATAAACAATTAACAAGATTAGAGCGCTTTTAAACAAGTGTCTTTCTTTTTACTACTTATATCTATTGGCAATTGTTAGAAACAAAAAGCTCTTATTTCTTTGTTTGTTTCTATTAATAGCTTTAGACAATCGACTATCGCAATAGCAACAATTGCTCTCGAGCAATAGTTAGTCTCTATTGCTACTTTCGAGCAATAGTTAGTTTCGACTGCTATCTTTGCACAGCTAGCTTCGATTGCTAACTATAAATAGTTAGCTTCGACTATTACTTTTAAATAGCAACTTAAATAGCAAATTGCGTTCGATCAAACAACTAGCTACGCAAATAGAAGACAATATAGAAATTAGAATTTTTAATTAGTATTTTAGTTAATTAAAATATATTTGTTAAGATCGATCTTAATAGAAGAATTTTACTTTTATTTCTTAAATAGTTGATTAACTTCGAAGTATTATATATAATAAGATTAGACAAATTATTTTAAATTTTAATAGAGATTCTTTTTATTAGAATTGTACTAAACAACAAATTAATTGTTTTTATAAAAAGAAGTCTTCAATTGTTAATAACAAATAGTTGTCGACTAAGTTTAGAATTGCAAATATTAAATTTTTTTATTTAAATACTTTCGAAAGCTATAATGCAAAATTTATTATTTTTGTCTATAAAGAGACAATCTATTGCGAGATTTTTATCTTTGTAGATTAAGTAAACAATTATATTTATATTGTTAACAAAGTTGTTGTTTGCAAGAATCTCTTCTTTTGCTTTTAAGAATCGACAATAATATAATATCTTAAGAAGATTAAGAAGTTCAAACAAGAGCTTTTCGAACAATATTGTTAATTAATTTTATAAATAAGCTTTAGATACAATTTAAGATACAAATTAATAAAATTCTAGATAAACTAATATTAAAATTATTTATTACAAAGAATACTATAAACAATCGAGAGACAATTAGCTATTTTTAGAATATTGTTTTCTATTTTTAATTTGTTAAAATATTTGATTTGCAAAATTAATTAACTTGAACTTGACAACAACTCGACTTAGAGCTTAAGACAATAGTAATTATATCTACAACAATTATTACAATTTAAAATTTTATTAAGAAACTTAAAGCAAAGTAAAAACTTTATAAAGTTATATTTACTCGATAACAAATAAAATATAACTTAAAGATTAACAAATATAACAAAGACTTTAAGCTTAATTAATTAGTAACTTGTTAACTTTTTGTATTAATATAGTTATACACAATCTATCTTTTATATATACTATACTACAATGCTTATTAGAATCTTGTTAAGTATCTATTTTGTTTTCTAGTGCAAAATTCTAAATATATTGTTAATTAATATTGTTTAATAATATAGTTGTCGCAATTTATATCTTTATAGTTTATATTGTTGTAGTTTAATTTAATAAGAGAATTGTTAATATCTAAACATTTAACAATTATTGTCTCTAATACTAAGACTTAGATTAACAAAGAGAATAAGAATTCTTTCTTCTTTAAGATAGATAATCGACGCAATAATATTAGAGAAAAATAAAATTGCAATATTTATTAAACTTAAGAATAGCAATTTATCTATTAATTATATAACTATTAGCAATATTTGTATTAGCAAGAAAAATATTTATTGTCAAAATATTAGCAAGAATTTTATTAGTTCTATATTATTTTAATATACTATATAGCGTCTTCTATTTACAACTCTTATAATAAATAGCAATTAAAGATTTCGACTTATTTTAACACAAAATATATTAATAAGAAATTGTTTGTTAAAGTCTTAGTCTATTATATTGAGAACAAACAACTAGTTAACAAAGAGCAAAATAATTGTGCAAATTTCTTTGTTATCTTAATTGACGCTTACTAAGTTAACGTATATTATATCGATTTTAAAATTAGTATTATTCTAGATTGCTTAATTTATTAAACTTGTTAATATATTTTTTGTTTAAAAAATAAGCTATTTAGATATTTATAAAGTTGTTACAATTTTAATTGTTAAGTAAAGAGAGATTATATCGAAGTTTTTTAAACAAATTCTAGTCTAATAGACTTAAACTAGATTATTAATAGCTTAAATATAATCGAATTTAATACAACAATTGTTGTTAATATTAAGCTAGTTTTTTGATTATATTATTATACAACAATGCTTTTGAAATTCATTTAATATAGTATTATATATTCTATTTGCGTCAATACAAAATATATAATATTCTTAATCGATTAACAATTTTTAAACAAACTTAAATTAAAATATTTATTAAAAAAAGTCGACACTTTTATTTTAGTACGCAAAGTTGATATCGAGAAATATTTTATAAATAACTATCTATTTCTAAATATATATATTAAAGAATAAATTAATAGTAAAAGTATAGTAACTTATATTTGTCGAGAGATTTATATAGTAAATTATCTAAAAGCAAAAATACTTCTTAAAATAAATATTATAGTTCTAGAGCAAATAATAGTAAATCTAAATGTTAGAATACTAACAATTAATAACTATCGAAAACTAACAATTAATTTTAAGATTATATTAAAGAACAATATATAAGTTTGTAGAGTTTTAAAGACAAGTTAAAAGACAATTATTAACGCTAATACAATTATTAAGTTATCTATTTGTTTGCTACAATTTCTATTAGATAGAGACTATCTATTTAAGTTAAAGCTTGTTAATATATATACTTATATTGTTAACTTTAGTGTATCTTTTATCTATATTTGCAATACTAGTTTAGTATTAATAATTATCGATAGATATATTAATCTTAATTATCTAACAAAGTATAAGAAGCAAAGTTGCTATTAAATTAATATCAAAAAATATCTATAAATAATAATAAAAAAATACAAATAAATATATCGAAAAATAATTGTTAAATTATTTTGTTAAACAATATTTATATATATAAATCTCTAGATAAAATTAGTTTTTTTTAGATATTAATTAACAAATTTGTCGATCTATAAATCGATAGTAGAAAGACAATTAATCTATTAAAGAACAACTAAATAATAGTATCTCTTACAAGAGATTAGAATTCGATAAATATTTTTTGCATTGTTTATAAAATCTACTTATTAGACGTTTAAGATAGACAAATAGTCGATAAGAAATTTAACAAACTTTATTAATAAAATAAAATAAAATAATTAAGAAAGTCTACTTTTTTCGAGTTTTTAATATTTGTTGTTTGATATATTGTTAATAAATTAAACAAATTTAAAAGAAAGTTATAAGTTGTAACAAATATTAGAGAACTTAATAAGCTTGTTATTACAAATAGTTATTTTATTTCGATACAAAGTAATATTATTGCTTATATAAGAGATTACAATTATATTAGTTTAATAAATAATCTAGCTTTTTTCTTCTAGTTTTTAGTAATTATAACAAATAGATATAAATTCTCTCTTATTAGTTATTAAAAAAAAAGAAGAACTACAAATAGTTGTTATAAGATTTAAAAACTCTTTAGTATATATATAGCAAGTAATAGACGAGCAATTGTAAAAATTTCGAGAATTTGTATACGTTTATATTAACAATATTATAGTTTTTTTTAAAACGTTTGTCTAGTATTTAGATTATTTTAGTTAACTTTTTTTTAAATTTATCGAACTTTAAGTTATTTTAAGTTTAAAGAAGATCTTCTTAAACTATCTAAGCATTATATTGTTAAGTTAAAAGATAAATATTTTTAATCTATTTACAATTAAGAAGCAAATAGTTGTTGTTAAAACAATTAAATTTTTAAAAAATCTAAAAATTCTTAAAATCTATTTTAATCTTTTTAACTACTAACAAGATAAGATTGTGTAATATATATAGAAAATTAATGCTTTTTAAAACAAAAAAATGCAATTGTTAAAGAAAGCTTTAACTCTAAACAATTAGAAACGCAAAATATATATTAAAACAATACTTATTAAAGATTTATTAAGGTTAAGAAAATTCTACGTCTAGCTTTAATACGCTTTGATAACTCTTAACTTCTTAATTTACTTTAATAATAGTCGACGTCTCTATATTAGTTTAGATACAACAAAAAAACGCAACTTTAATATCGAAGTATATTATATTAAAAGCAATTTAATATTAGACAATTTTAGAAAGACAAATATCTAGTATATTTTGTTTTTGTTAAAGATACTTATTATAATTAAATTCTATTATTAACTTATTAAGTTAAAGATTGTTGCTTTAATTTAAACAATTAGAAAAACTCGATATCTTATCGAAGCTTTTAGATAATCTATTGTAATCTATACAAATTATTTGACAATAATAAGAATTGTTAAGTAGACTATTTTATTGTTTTTGTTAATTAACAAATTAAACTTAAGATTAGTTAAAGTCTCTTAATATTTGTTGCAATTTACTCTAGATATTTGTTATTATTTAGATTGACTTAATATTGTTCTAAATACTCTATTAAGACTTGTTGTCTTAATAGAAAAGAAGAAGTTGAACAACAATTAAGATATATTTGACAATATTAATGTCTTTTATAACAAAATAGAGACAATTGTCGAAATTAATATCGAGACAAATGTTGTAAATAGACTAGTCGAACAAACAACTAAAAAGAAAAAAAATATTATTGTACAAAATATAACAAATAAAGCAATTTCTTTTTATACTTATTTTATTAAAATAAGTATTAATTTCTAAATATATTTTACTAATATCTACAATTGCTTTATTAAATAAATAGAAATCTTAAAAACTTTGTAAAGAGTCTCTATATTTTTCGAAATTTAATTTACGCTAAACAACAAGTTTATCTATTTTATTAATTATACGCAAAGAAAGCGTCTATACTTGTCTAAAAAATTCGAAAAAAAAATCTTCGAACAAGTTTATAATAGTAATTATTATATAGACTTTTTAAAAATATACAAAACAATTATAACAAATTTTTATTTTCAAAAGCTAATTAAGCAATTAAAGCAATATATAATTTATTGTTGTTAATATAATATATATTAAATTAAGTAATATTAATTGTACAACAATCTCAATTTAATTATTAGTTTTTTAGTATTCTTTTATATAGTAAGTTTCGACTTTATTCTAGTACTATCAAATATACAAAATATAAATTTTGCTATATCTATTATTTGCAAGTTCTCAAAGAAAATTACTATTTTTTTAGAAAAAACTATCTATATTGTAGAAGACTAGATAATAATACTAGTCGACAAGTTTATAGATTAAAATATATTAAAAATATTTATTTATAATTAAGATCGAAAATTCTTTTCTAAGTTTTAAAAAACAATTTTTAAGAAGTTTAAAATTAGCTTTTTAATTTCAATTATCTATTATTCGCAAACAAATAGCTAGAGCGAACAAATCAATTAAATAGTCGAAATTGCGTTTCGATATACAATAATTAATAATTCGAGTCTTAATTAAGTTATCTTTCTTTCTATATTAAGAGCAAGACTTAAAAATCTTTTTAATTTATTAACTAAATTTTTGTTTAACAAACTTATTATAAGTTTTAAGATACAAAACTTAATATTGCTATTAAAGCTAGACAAACAAAGCAAAGATTAATTTAAGAAAAGAATAATAAATATTAGCAAAGCAAAAATCTTTATAACTTAGATTAATATAATTTTTAAACTTATCTATAACAAGTATTAACAATCTTTATTTTTAAAAATAAAAAACAAGACTTTTTTGCAATTTTACAAAGAATATAGTTTGTTGTTAATAAAATTGTTTAAGCTTGCTATCTAGCGCATAGATTTTTTTAAGATATTCGAAAAAAAAATAATCTAATTTATCGATTTAAATTGTTAGAAGATTAAAAGATTTATTTAGTTATTTCTATAGCAAACTTAAAGTTTGTATTAGTCGATATTAACTTTTACAATTGTTTAGTACTAAACTATCTTAAGTTAATTAAGAAATTTAACAAGAATTAATATTTATATAAGATCGAGACTCTAATTAATTATTAAATGCGCAAATATAAACAAAGAGAGTTTATCTCGAAATTCTTAATTTAATAAAAAGAATATAATTCGAAGTTTAATTGTTAATACAATAAGAATTTTCTCGACAAAGTTAAAGAGCTTGTTTAAGTTTACAAGAAGAAGCACAATATATTTATATTAAACGTTATTTATTGTTTTAACTCAATAGATAGTTAAACTATTGCGAAAAAGAGAGATTAAGTTTTTTTACAAACTAGCAAACAAAATAGCAATGCATTATCTTCTTTATAAAATAGCAAACAAGATAGCAATCTACTATTGCTTTTACGCTCTAATAAATAAAACAATAATTATCTATTATAAGCTACTAGTTAGAACAATCTTTCTATTAAATATTGACAAGATAGATTTTGCAAAATAAAGACAAATAATTTTGTTTAAATCTCGCGATTATACTTAACTATATTGAAGATGTTAAATTTATATCTCTTATATATATTGTTTTTATGCGTTTAACAACTAGACTTAGATTTAGAATTGCAATATAATGCGTTTTTATTTACTATTTATTTATTTAATACAATTACAAATCTTATCTAGTATTCTCTTCTTTATTAATATACTTTAATTCTCTTTTACTTATTTTAGTTATTAATTTACTACAACTATATTTTATGTCTTTTGAAGATTTATTTAGTTTAGAAGCTAAAATTTCTTTTGTATTGTTTTTTATTAAAAGATTTGTAAACAATAAGCTAGTATTTATATTAAATTCTAATTATTAAATACTATTTGCAAATCTATTTTATTTAGTCGAAAAGTTAAATATAACTAGTAAAGACAATAAGTTAATATAAAAGAAATTAAAGATTAGCAACAACTTTATAAAGATTAACAACAATAACAAAGACAACAATTGCTATATTGTTTATTAATTTAAGAGCGCTTATACAACTTCTCTACAATACAACAATATCGAAATAATAAATATTAGATAAACAAATATTGTATATTTTTGGCAACTTCTTCAAGACAATACTTAGATTTTCTATATAATCAATATTATATTTATTATCGATCTAAAATATATTAAACAATAAGAGAGCGTAGAGTATCTTATATTAAATACAAAAATATTTAAGATATTTTACAAAAAATTAACTAAGATAAAGAATAGTTAATTTGTTTTCGATTAAACTAAAAATACTCTTAATTTACTATTATTAAATATTGTTTTAATAAATAAGAAATTAACTTAATTTAAGATATATATAGATTTAAGTTGTTATAATATTTGTTGCGTAGTTGCAACAAGAATTCTTATCAAATTATAAACAAATATATAAGAGAGATTGTTTAATATAAACAAAGATATATTGAACAATTGTTTGTCTTTAAGTTTTGTTGTTATAAATAGTACAACTAATCGAGTTTATATTTACAAATAGTATATTGCGCTTATTAAGAATATACTTAGCAACAAACTTAATCTTAAGATATATATTATTAACTATTTTTTTTAGCAATATAATCGAAATACGTTTGTAAAAACAATTAGCAGTTTATATCTTAAAATCAATAGTATCTTATTAACAAAATTGAAATTTGTAAAAAAATACAAATAAAAAATATTGTTCGATCTTTCTCTAGTTATTTGTTACGTCTTCGAATAAATAAAAGTTAATAATTAAAGTACAACTATTTTCTTTGCAATCAAAGCTTCTTTCTAGTTATTTTTGAAAGTCGAGATATTTATATATTTGTTTGCTCAAATTGCTATTGAAGCGTTCAAGTTGCTTATTGTTATCTTATTTAACTTAATATTATTTGTTATATTTAACAATATAAAGCAAAGCTTTCTAGACAAGTTACAAGCTAAAAAGATTCTTGTTAAAAACAAGATGCATAAAATTTTACTATTGTTGCTTTCTACAACTTCTACGAAAAGTATTTATAATATAGTTGTTGCAAAAAAGATTAGCAATTGTTTGAATAACATAATTAATATTTAAATTACGAAAATCGCAAAGAAAGATACTTAATAGAAAGCAATATTAAAGACTATCGATATAATACTTGCAAATAACAATCAAATTAATTTGAAAATTATTTTAACTCAAATCTAAAACTTTGTTAACAAAGAAAGTAAAGAGAAAGATTGCGCTTTTAAATAAATCTTAATACTACAATATCAAATAAAAAATATATTTTTTTATTTAATTAAATTAATAAACAACAATCTAAAAATTGTTTATAACAAAGCACTTAATATAAGTTACAAGAAACGTTATTCGAAATTTCTTAAATCTTTGAATATTTTCGACAACTAAAAGATTAAAATACAAGAGCACAACAATCTACAAATAGAATATATTATTGTTAATGAAAATCGACAAATTGAGATTGACAAGAAAATTAGCTAGTAGATTAAAAATATTTAGCAAAACAAATAAGTTCAATAAAGACGAACGTTCGACAAAACAATTGAATCGATAGAAAATCGAAAAAACTATGGGCAAGAATAGTAACTACAGAAGAACAATTGGCAAGAGCACTATAAGCTTTCTAAAAGAAAGACACTTAATACAAGTATCGTCTAATTAGTTGCTATTAATTAGGATTTATCTAGCTAGTCGCTATTAATTAGAATTTATCTAGCTAGTATTTGTTTCTAGTTTGATTATTAATTATTATGCTATACAATTAGTTGTCTTGCTTGCTTTGTATTTACGACAGTCGTCTTTCTTTTCGTGTTAATAGATCGATATAATTTTATATATTAAAATTGGCTTTAACAAGAGTCTAATTTTTTAAACAATACTATTAATATATAATTTGTCAAAAACAATATTAATTATTATATTATTTAAAATTTTAAAAAAACAATAATATTAAATATTAATACAAATTCGAGATTGTTGTTTCTTTGTACTAAACAATAATAGCAACAATAAAGAAAATCGAAAATATATAAAGCAAAATAAATTTATATATAATATACGAATTTATATTAATTTTAAATTAAAAAACTAAAAAAGAATTTACTTATATATAATTGCAATATTTATTAATTTAGAAATAGTTCTATTTAAGAATTTCAAAAACAATATACTAAGTAATTTACTTTCAGGTGTTTGCCATGCCGGGTTTGGCACCCCCCGGATCGGGCAAGGTGCGCAGGCGCAGCCCCTCGCCGCTTTCTCCAGACATAAATACCGCCCTCCCCCTTCTCCTTGTCCATCTTTCCTTCACATCTTCCAGGTTTCCCGCATCGGTTCCTTTGAGCACCCCTGGTCCTTGGTCGGCCTTGTCCACTCCTCTTCGCGCTCGGACCGCGACCCACACACACCATACCTGCACTCATTCCCATCACGCTCCTGTCGAATCTGACCTTTTCACGACGATCTCGATTCCTCGTGGAGCTGGACTTCATCTGTCCTCTCATCGCTGACGTTGGAAACTCGATCAGGCCCGTCTGCCTGTCTACAGAACTCTTCTCTTCTCTTCCTACACTCCCTCGAATACTCTCGCCTCGGGAACGCCTTCTCTTCCTCCATCTCCCTTGTTAGCCCTCTCACAACTTGCAGCTACCGCCGCCGCTTCCTACTGGGCTTTGGCTTTGGTTGCCTTGAGGATCGGCGTGGCTATGACGAAGGCACCAGCGCAATGGACATGGCGTTCCCATGGCCTGGACCAGTCGAATAGATGCCTCATGTTCCCCCTCAGGTTCCTTTTTACTGCGCCGCCAACGTATGGTCGGCGCTGAACCCTTGAAAGCGGTCTGGTGACACCTCCTGCATGGATTCAACCCAGGCTGATTGGACAGTCAAGCCGAGGTCAGCTCAGCTGGAGCTTCAGGCATCTGTTGGTGCTGACGTGGCAGCGGCTCGATTACGAGGACATGCATATGCACTGCCCTGTGATGCCTGGATCGGCGATCAGGCTCCTGGAGGTGTGACGCTTCCATGTACCCTTCGGCCGAGCTCTCTTCACCCGCGCCAGTTACAGTGCCAGGTTTCGAACTCGCGACGATGATGGTCTCAGCTGTGCCGAGGCTGAGCCATGCACCATCAATGGCGAGGCGTTCTGCGAAGCGAAACGCTAGAACTATCTAGCTAGCTGTTGCGATGAGACTCGATGGCGACACAAGGTCAAGAAGGAGACAAGGGATAATTGGATGTCGAAAGGCGAGATTGTGGGGAAAAGCCACCCAGACAGGGTCTCAAGACGTGGAGGGGCGCAGTGAGAATCAAGCTGCATGTGATGTTGATCGAATACGAGATCCCAGCGGCTGAAAGCTGTGCCAGGGCGTTCACATTGGTGTGAGAGAAATGACTGGAGATCGGCGATCGGTGGTCTCTGGAATAGATGGAAAAGAGTAGGATTTGGAGTGAGGAGATTGCAGTGGATGGCCTGCCAGCCTTTGTGTACATATACCCGGCCTCTCGTCTCTCTTCAACTGGAACTTCCCTCCCAGACTCCCCAGCCAAAAAAGATCAAACTTTATCTAGATCCTCTAGCTAGCTTTTGCACTTGTGTCCTACAATAACTCTTGTCAACATAGATTTCGTTCATTTCTATCAACCCCCAGCCACGACAGGCTTGCGTAGCGACGAGCGATCTACAGTCTCCAATCTTCATGTCCCCACAGTTTGTGAAAAGGGCAAGAAAGCGAGCAAAAGTCTCCAAGACTTCGACTTGATCGAATTTCTAAACATAACTGGGCCACCACCGAAGGAGTCTACAAATCCACTCCACATGTCAGCACAGAACCTCTGCGCCGAAAAAGATGTCGAAGATATAGTTTCCTATTATTGCTGTTTGATGGACAGCAACTAACGTTTCTAGATACCTCTAACAAACCCAATTCTACTCGCCGCAACGACCGCACTGGTGGCGAGAAAGACGATGACTTCCCAACCTTCGAAGGGCTGCTGCTTGGTGCTGGAAAAGCGCAAGAAGAGCAACGAACAGGCTTGAGTGATAGACATCCAACGGGAGGATCTGAAGGCAACTTCGAGCATACCGCCAAGGACGATCGCAACAGCGCTGGCAGTCCCAGAGCGAGCGAAAACAAAAACGAAGGTGGGTACATCAGCTCCATATGTTGCCGAAAACGATGTTGCCGGCAGACAGAGAAGTCGATGGCAGCGGGTGACAATCGTTCAGAGGATTGCGATGCCCCAGATGCTCAGCGAGAGGCTGGTGGCAGTATTCACGTCGAGACTTGCAACGATTTGACCGCTGACGGAGAAGATGAAAAGAAAGAGGCCGTGCGTCTAGGTCAGTGCGGACAACCCAATTGCTGAGGGCATGTCTGATGATTCAAGACCAGTCAATCGCGACCCACGGTACCGACGATAACGACACTGACACCGCTTGGTTTGCCGCTTTACGAAACAAGCCGAAGCCCATATTCAGGTATCCTCCTGGCCTGGGACCTAAAGATAGGAACACTTGCGCAAGTTCGACTTTGGATAAACCTGGCAGTCCAGGTAAGCATTGAATGCGTATTTCGGATTCAGGAACTAAATGGTCGTCTAACATTCTCCAGGTGATCCGATTGTGATTCAGGATCAGGGCATTGATAGCAGTGACGACGGTACTTCAGAAGAGCAGGATGGGAACCAGAGGACGCTTAGCACTCCGCCGACGTCTGTGACGGGCTCAGAGGATGGGTGCGACCCCAAACTTCTACTTCGTTAATCTCGATGCTAACGAACTTTTATCGATTCAGAATTCCTAGCCCCACCAAGAAGAACAAACATTCTACCTTAAAGAAGCCTCTACCGCACCGCAATACCATCGTCTCCTCGAAGTACGATAAACCAGTGCGCGAGTTCAAAGGTGGAAATCGCCAGGGTCTCATGCTTGATCCATTAACGAATGGGGACAAGAAGGATCCGTGCAACGGCCAAGAAGCGGAGGTAGACGACAAGGAAGAAGATAAAGAGAAATCTAACGGGAACGGCGACAAGAAAACTACGCCTTTGCTGCAATCTATAAAGAAAAGGAGTCTGTCTGCCGTTGAGGGGAAATCTGCGTCGAAGCGTCATATCAAACGCCGCCGCTGTTTGTCACCTCATCAAAATGAAGCTGCTGGCAGTCAAGGTGAGTGTGGAATATGCTTTTTCTATTTGGGAAAGTGAATGGCCCGTCTAACGTTCAACAGAAAACATATTTGCGGTTCAACACCAGCATCTCGACACTCAGGCCAACGGCACTTCTCCTGAATCGAAGGGTGTCAACCCCGAAATCCGTAATGCCACCATCCCCCCAGGCCCTACTAGCGGTACTATCACCAGCCTACCTATCGTTGAGCAGGTTCAGGGACGAGGCGATGCAGCGCAAGTCGAGGAGCCGGAGTGGGAAATCATCAAGATACTCGACAAGAGAGAGACGGTGTCGGGAACGGAATACATGGTACGCTGGAAAAATACATGGCTGCGCAAAGGTGAACTAGGAAACGCACAGAAGTTGCTGCGGCAGTTTGAAGCAAACGGCCGCCCACAGTATGGACGCAAACGGGGCAGACCGACTCGCACATGCAAAGTTTGGTGATGGTCATATTCTTTCATGTGGAATTTACTTTGTGACCGGAGGATGTACCATTTTTCTTGTTTCAAGATATCCTGTCATGTCCTGCAACCGTGCATTTGACTTGTGGCGACCCACTTCCTGCGTGATATGGGTGATAGCGATGGCCATTTCCGTGCTCGTATGCCATAATGCTTGATGTGACGGATGTGGTGTCCGACTGTCACTTTCCACAGCCTGCTCAGAACCCTCGAACCCTTATAGACTTGGCGTTATGAGTGGAGACTGCTTAATTAGTATTGGACCCCACGGTGATACCATCCTGGAAATGTCTTGTCCAGATGGCGAAAAACGGGTAAGGGAGGCAGAAATGAACATAGAGATGGTGACATTCGTCTAGCCACGCGCCGACCACTCAAGGCCGGGAAGTGGCTTGGGAGCGAGAGAAACCGAGCAGTAGAAAGTGTGGTTGTCCTACGGTTGGTGGCAGCACAAAAACTGGCTAGGTGCCAATTCAGTCAGTCTATCGCCTAGAAACTGCTTCATACCATCACTGGTGTTTCCCTTCCCATTCTCGGATAGATCGAAGAACACGTGTGATTCTTGTGCAAACAAAATAACCAACGATCACCGACCCTTGTCTGCACGTGCCAGTCTTCCCCGTTTGCCTCCCCGCTGCGCCTGGCGTTTGGCCTCAAACTCCCGCAGCATTTCTTGTGCGTTTCATAACTCGTATTTGGGCAGCCATGTTTTCTTCCAGCACACCTTGTATTCATAGCCCTTTCCCCTTCGTCTCTTGCCAACGATCCTTACGATCTCCCACTCCTCTTCATCCAATGCTGAACCTCCTTGGTCCTGAGGTTGCTCGGGAAGAGGTGGAGTGACGGTTATGGCGTGAGGGAGACAGACGGTCGCTGCTGCCCCGCGATCACCTCCACGGATAGCCTGCTCAACTGGGTCACAGGATAGTGCGACACTGGGAGAGATGGGGCGATCAACGGAGGAGGTGGTAGGTTCGGTGGTAGACAATGTGGTCCCATACAAAAGCCTTGGGCCAAGGGCAGCGTTGAGGCAGAGTCAAGAGGGGCATCGGCAAAATACAGGCTACTGTAAGCTGGAAACTCAATTCCTACAGCGCCAGGGCACAGCTCGATGACCCTTTCGCGGAGCGCGTCAAAGTCGAACTTGATATAGCGCGATTCGCTCTCCAGCTTGTCAAGACGAAGCCATCGCCCGCTCGTGTAGGTGTGAGGGTCGAGAGGTGTATGCGGATTAGTGCACATGGCATTGAGAGAGATAGACCCATGTGTCGAGGAGGAGCCTACCATCTTCCGTGGGCAGGTATGGTGGGTGTGGAGAATGAAAATCCGCCATGCGTGTCATCGACGCGTGTGATGCCGACCCCCAAGGAGTCTCGTTTTGCTGGCGGAGGATGTAGTGAACGATCTGTCAATAGGAGGGAGACAGAGCTTTGCACTGCCCCAGCTAACGACGAAAATTGGAGAAACCCGCTGCTGGTAGATTCCAAGGAAGGAGCAGATGAAGATTGCAATGGAGCTGATATGCCGGGACTATGACTGTAGAGTTTGTGACAAGGGGCCAGAAGACATAGGGGCGTGGGCGAGGGTTGCGGTGGCGATGGGAGAGGAAGGTTGGGGGGTCGGTGTAGTTGCCAGAGTCTGCAAGTGTTAATCAGACAACATGATCAATACAGGTGCTCGTAGTCCGACATCCAATCCTTCTGCTTCACCCACAGCGACTGGTTCCACACGCCCTTCCCCTTTCGACTCCTACTGCGCCCTCGTCGAGTCGACGCTGCAATCCCTATGCTCACGCATCGAAGCCAACTCCGCGGAAGTCATTGAGAGATTCAGGCGCAAGAACGGCTCAAAACATTAGACGAGCGCTTGATAAGAGCGGTCGGTTGCTCCCTTTATTCAAGGAATCGCTGAGGGCGACCTTTCGAACGTCTCTTTTACTAGCACCCGTTTTTGCACCCTAAGGCTGATGATCGCCGATCTTCGGCCTTTGCAACTAAGCCGAGTACGCAGTACCCCTTTCATTGGTCTCAGGTCCAGCGCTAAATCCTAGCGCAGCCCTCCGGCCCTTACAAAGTCGCGTTCGGCCCATATGTGCAGGAGATTGTTTTCGGCATGCTTTGCGCTAGGGTGTTTTCGGTTAGCGTATACAAGGTAGCTCGGGCCCGGACTATTCCAGTGCCTTTTCAACACTCGACCTTTGCAACGGGGACAAGGGCTTTTCCTCCTACAACATCAGCAACTTATAGTCCTATCGAAATGAACAAGAGCTGGAAGCATCATAGCATTCACCAGATGGAAAAGAGTTACGGCGTAAGAGGAATGACGCGAACACATTTGGCTATCATCTAATCTGAGGCAGAATGCCATAGCGCTTCTCAATGGCAGACGCCGGAAAGTTAGGCCCAGCGTGACGGGTACACCGGGTGCAAGCAACATCCATGGCCTAGATTCCATGCCCAGCTTGAACGGGATACCTAGCTTGAAAGGTGTACCAAGTTTGATGGGAATAAGAGATTGGCTACAGGAACTAGGACATTCAGTATCAACAACTGTTCGTGGATGATGTTGACAGCACGTTGACTGAAGACCTAGGACGATGACGTCAACGGTCTTAACGTTATACACGTTTCAGGGACGAAAGGAAAGGGTAGCACATGTGCCTTCATCAACTCGTTCCTGAAGGCGCATGGCGAAAGGACTGGATTCCTACAGAAGATCGGACTCTACACTTCTCCTCATTTGAAGTATGTACAAGAAAGAATTCAGATCAACTCAAGACCAATGCCGGAAAACCTTTTTGCAAAGTATGTTTTTGAAGTGTGGAATGGTTTGTCTGGCAAGATCTCCCCAGAACCTCGCTACCTCCAGCTGCTATACCTTGTATCGGTCCACGCTTTCATCAGAGAGCGGGTTGATGTTGCGATCTACGAGACTCACAACGGAGGAGAATATGACGCTACAAATGTTATCCAGAAGCCTATCGTCACAGGAATTACGACAATTGGGATCGATCACGTTGAGCAGCTCGGCCCAGCGATCGAAAACATTGCCTGGCACAAGGCGGGAATCTTCAAACGTGGAAGTCCTGCTTTTTCAACTCTTCAGGAGCCCGCAGCTGCTGCAGTATTACAGCAGCGAGCGAGTGAGAAAAATGTGGCACTGAAGTTCATCGACCTCGATCCTACACTCCCGTGCAAGGCGTTCGTCTTGAAGCCAGAGGTCCAGAGAACGAATTGCTCACTTGCTATTGCTCTTGCCGGCACTTTCCTTAAGGTAAAGGCACCTGAGGAGCATTGTATCCTAGTATCGCAGGATATTCTCCGAGGTATAGAGCAATTCTCCTGGCCTGGAAGATATCACCATATCGTCGATGGAAATCATCAGTGGTTTCTAGATGGAGCTCACAATGAGCTCAGCATCCAGAAAGCTGCGCAGTGGTTCGTTGAGACTACCTCGGAAGGACAAAGGTACCTGGTGATGTCCGATCTGAGCAAGACGGAATTAAAAGCTGAAAATTCTAGCAAAACCCCACCATATACTCGCATTCTCATTTTCAGCCACATTTCGGAACGAGATGGAGCAGCCCTTCTGAAAGGTGTTGCCAAAGCTCTACAAAGGGGCGGATTGCAGATGCAACACGTCATCTTGAGCACATATGAAGAACGACAAGACGGTGCTGTAAGCATCGGTATAGCTCATGGACGATTCTCCACTGTATTCTATGCAAGCTGATTTTCAACTCAGACCATTGTTTCAAAACCCCCGAAAAGCCATTCTCACTGGACGTTCAAAAGGACTATGTTGAAGCTTACAGGAGTATTGATCCCGATGTCCACATAACAATCGAGCCGACCATTGAGGGAGCTCTGAACCTTGCAAGGCAAATTGGGAATCGTGACAACGGCATGCAGACTTTGGTGACAGGGAGTCTGTACCTGATTGGTGGTGTGCTCCGTCTTTTGGAGACGAATACTTGAGAGATACCCCACAAGTTTCTGTGTTTAGCTGGGAGTCGTCTCGTTTGCGTGGCTCACTACTCGTGGGAGGTGAGGTCTATGGATAGAGATGTGCAGTAGGAGCTGACTGCGCGCACCATACATGCGCCCAATCACGAGCCATTTAAAACCACGTTCGCTTCTTTGGTATATTTGTTTGCATTGAAGATTCACGGAGGCATGCATGCAGGGCTGTTGTCGGACGTGTGAGGGTTGACAAATTTGACGTCGATCTCCTCCATTCTTAATGACTTCTTGTGAAGACTAGATTATTGTGGAGATTAGTCGTAGAGCATAATAGTCAATGGCCAATGATAGCACAGACACAGACCTAGAGCTTGAAATCGTGAGCTAAATTACAGATATTCAATCGATTTTGAACTCTAGCTGGAAGGCTCTTCTAGGATAGTAGTCCAAATAAAACAGAGATTGAAGGCCACTAATTCCCATCGCGTGTACACCTGAAGCACACAATCTCGCGTTAGTCGCTACGGCGGAGACCGTCGGTGCTCTCGGCTTGCTTCCTTCTTGCCGTGTCTGAGCAAGCGCAGAATGTAGAATCAGTTCTTGAGCGGATATCCTTGTTTTTCTCGCGTTAATCAAGACGGACGAAGCGATCTTCCTAGATGGCAAAAAAACAGTCGTCTTCGTCCTTGACCGAGACAGTGCTCGTCTCTCAGGACGACTATTAGGCGCCCACGCTCTGATCCACGCACTCAATAATGTAATCACGCCAATATGAGTCGAAACCGACGATCCAATACCTACGTTCATCACTGTTCAGGAGATCCTTTGCTTTTGCCAAAACGTCCGAGCTCCCTCGCATCTTCCCAAGTTTAGCGAGGGCATGAGCAGTAGCGTATTGCACAAGCCCAGAGTGAGATCTATTTTGCTGGCCGAGGCTCTGCAAAGCACTACTGGCCTTGTTCCAGTTGAGGAGAGCTTCGTCCCAGTAGCATCCGACATGGGCGATTCGTGCTAAGCTAGCCCAGACACGGAACATGCCCCTTTTAGCGAGCGCATCAGGATCATGGATCGTTCCGTAGAGCTTTCCGAGGTTCGATAAAATTTCCTCGGCCTTCTCATACATACCACTCCGAATGAAGCTTTCCGCTAACGTTAGCTGTAGCCTTCGTCCACTACTAATGTTCTGAGAGCCAGAGTCGATCATTTGCTTCAGCTCCGGTTCCAGGAGGAACTGGGCATCTGCAGGTCGTCGGAGCTCACAGTAGAGGTCGCCAATGTTGGAAAGGAGCACTCGTCGCCAGCCAGTGCAGTCATAAAAGCTGTCGATCTTGCTCTCCTGGAGAACAGCTTTAAGAGTGTCAAGTGCTTCTTGGAAGTGGCCTTGGAATTTGAGAATTTTCCCCAACGTAATATTCCTGCCACGCAACACTATCCGTTCCATAGATGATGGCGACCCAGGGTTGATAGGTTTCCATTGGAGCAGCTCATGTCTGGCGGCCGTTAATGCACCGCTTTCTATGAGGTTTTCCGCGAATGAAAGGACTAGCTCTCCTCTCTGAGCATTCCACCTTGCATCACCCTCCAGCAATTGGTTATAGCCAGGAAGAATAGTTGAGTGGATGAATTCCTCAAGCGTTTTGTTGGATGATGCTCCTTCCCCAAGCATACGTAGTAGGGAGCTCTCTCGCTGTGCTACACAGACGTTAAGATACGCATCGTTTTCGTCTTGCGAGAGCTGCTTGACACGTTCAATTGCCTCTCGCTTCCATGATGTGCTCGAGAACCGAGAAGCGGCCAGCAACATAGACGACATTTCGTATTTGGCAGGCGCCGGACAGGCATCCGCCTCAGAAAGCTGGTCATACTCCTTCAGTATGCGAATGACGTGGGGGAGTTGCAATCTTCCAAGATGTCCATAGCTTTCACAAGTCAGAACAGCCTTTGAGGATAGAGCTTTAGCTCACTGACAGAGGCTCAAGATACTTGTTCCGAGGGAATGCATGGCAGACAACCAATATCGCCTGTAACCTCCACTCGTCTTGAAGCCGGGATGGAACACGCTGCGATGCACAGTGTTGTACAAGCGGGTGAACTGAGAAGTTCCTCGAGCCATTAACATCGTTGTCTAGGTGGATCAAAGAGAACGAGAGGAGCTTCTCAATCGCATCATCGAATACTACCTCGTCTTTGATTAGTCCGACAAGACCGCTGTTCAGACCGGCATCTATCGGCGCAAGCTCTGACATTTCACCCATTCGATTCCATCGCTTTTGAGGCGAGCACGCACGATCAAGCATCGTCTCAGATATGTTTGACGCGTCAAGGAAGCAGAAGAGCAGGAGCAGAATCGATGCTTCCTTCGAATCGCGTTCGACTTGTTCAAAATTGATGTCCCAAGTGGTGAACACTGTACTGTCGTACTCACCCAGCCTAGGCTTGAATCGTAATATATCATTCTGGCGATCTTTGTACAAGCGACGATAGCTTGTTAAAGTCCTGCGTCGAGATCTGATGTATGCACCTCCTTGATCCACAGCCAGTGGAAGGCAACCTAGAAGCTCCACTATCACTTGTGCTTCCTCGTAGTCTTCTGCAGACGGACAGAGATAACCAGCTTTTTGGAGAAGGACTGCTATTGCTTCACCCACTTCAAGCCGATCCAACACACTTCCATCTTTTGCCACAGTGCCGATTGCACCCTGATCCCGGCTGGTAAGCACTATGTGACCCCATGAGCTTTCGGGAAAGTATTTCGAGATTCGCACAGATTCAAGATCGTCAGCGTTGTCGAAGATCAATAGCCAGTCAGTATTCTCTACCCGAGACAGCCATTGTTTGAATGCAGACGCCTTGTTAGAGACGTTCCCTAACCGCAAAGACTCACAAATTCGGGAAAGATTGGCGACCAAAGACTGTTCGGAACTTGCTGTCAAGAAGAACACTCCTGACTGATATTTCTCACGATTCCGAGTTGCAAATTTCAGTGCAGCTTGCGTCTTACCTGAACCCCCTACACTCAAGTCTGCTGATTAGCCCTGCAAAGTACCGTCAAGGGTCGATGGACAGGAGACGAGGAGAGGGCACCTCTAGCGGTGACGTACCGAGTCCGCAGATAGCAAAAGTCAGCTGACTTGACTTTGGCGTTGGTGACGCGTAAAAGAAGGCCTCCATTTTACCGAGTAGTGCCTCTCGTCCCTGAAAAGTATTACAAGGAGGGAAAGGGGTCTCAAAAAGGGCCTGTGTGGCTGCGACCGACAACGGAATTAACCTCTGGCATGTGGAGTATTTTCTTAGACATACCTCTGGTATCCAACCGCTCAATTGTGGATTGACCACTTGCCATGGACTGTAACTGATTGGAAATATCCTGCCGGAATATATTCAGCCTTGACAAGACTGGACGAAGGTTGCGGTCATGCAAGGAAACAAAGCGGGCAATTTCACGATGGTCGGCGTTCTGGCCGATGACCACCTCATTAGGGACATTCAGAATGGCCGAGCCTTGCTCAACGATCTAACAGACAGACTCAGCCCGGCAATTTAAGAAGGTCAACGCACTGCATACCATCGTCTTGAAGAATCCCAAATTCGTCATCTTCATCTCGAAGAATGACACCAATTGAAGGCTTGATGTTTTTGGCACGAAGTCTTCTGTGATCTCGAGTAGGACCTTCGAATCTTTTTGGAGGGCTCCAATCATTATTTTGGCAGGGTTAAGAGGTGAACAAGCTGTGACAATATTTGCAATGATTTTTCCACATGTAGCGATATTACTACCATTGTGCGGTGTTGCTATCCCATTCTAAGGTGAGGAACGGCCTTGCTCCGAGATTCTCAATCAGACTTACCAAGAAATACAATGCCATAGACTGCATCTTGAACCTTCGCTTGCTCTCCTGCAACACCTAACAGAAGTGCCTATACCGTCCAGTCCAGTCAACACGAGGATAACCGCAAGATGTGAATGGACATGTATTACCTTCTTTGCAATAATGCCACCCAAGCTATGACAGACAAAAACGATGGGTCTCCGCATTTCCTTGATGGCATATCAGTATTTCATGATTATGACTAAAGGAAGTAGTGCCTTGGCGTAGACTGGTGCAGACCTCTTCTGTTGTCCTGAGATCTACAAGCTCGGTCAGCATCTTTGCTGAGATAGATCTTATGTCTTGTTGAGCCGTAAAATTCCTGAATGACGCATTATAGCCATAGGTCATTACTCGAACTGTTGGTAGAACCACAGGTAAAATGTCTCGAAGCCACATCGTTTGGCTTTGTGTGTGTGTCCATGTGCCTAAAGCGTCACCATTAAGTCCATGAACAGCCACCAAGCTGGTATCAACCAGTCAGCTACTTCTCGAAACCGTTACGCGACAAGGAAAACCACTGACTCAAAGACTGCATGAAGAGGTTCTGATGAAGTCTCGGAGGATTTTTTCGGCTCATAGAGAACCGTTATGCCATAATTGCGACCAGCGTCCATCGTGCTTGATTATTGACAGCAAATCCCGCAGAGACAGAGAATGTTGGTTGGGAAGAGCGCGATGTTGAAGTCTTGCTTCTTGGTGTCTGAGACTATCTCGTTGCCTCAATACCTCAGACGTGTGCTTATGTAACGGGTAGGGCGCCTACATGTCTGAGCGTAAAACCTTGTAATTTTGTCAGATATTCGCTGCTAACGCTGTATATTTCGACATTTTTTCCCTACGATAGGCTAGGTCTATTTTATTCTTCGGGAGACTTCTTTATAATATTTAAGGCGAGGTCTCTATGGTAAAACTCGTAGAATTCGTTGTGGTTGATAAGTTTGCATGGGGCATTCTAAAAAGTTTCCCATAGGAATGTGATTTCAGTCAAGCAAAATAACGTTGCAAACGTAAATTTGCTTTACTAATTATTTACGTACTAGAGCCCTGAAAGATTCGGTAGAAAGGGAGAAGTTGTATTAGAAAGTCGATTATCTCGCGCCGAGCGAGGAAAAATCAATAAATTTCGATAAAGAATAGGCCGTTTTATCGCTGCGAAGTCTCGTTGTGCTGGTCTATTAACGCCGGTCTGGCCGTTTTTTGCGCTCAGACGTGCTGCCCTCAGGATACGGAGTCAGCATGTCAAACCCGAAAGGGCTTGGCAGCTTCCCGAAAGGGTTTAGCTAGCACGTCTAAGGTACTTCTCGCTTTCTCGTTTGAGAAGTGAACATCACGACGCCGAACATAGATCGGAGAGCCCGATCCGGACTGGCTTCATCGTTAAGAGTGGGAACATAATGCTCAGGTTCCAGCCGATGGCAACCCTTGAGGTAAATCTCACGCAGTCTACTCACGTTTCTCGGATTCATTTATCGTGGATTAGTAAGCAGATCTGCATACGCGAGTCTGGGATAGTTTTACAGAGCCGCAAAACAGTGTTTCTTTTCTACTATAGGCCGCAAAGCCAAGAATGCTGCCCTCCACGAGCTATTCCCACACAGTAATACAAAGAAAGGCCGCTATGATGAATTGGCTAATCTTCGTCTCGAAACTACAAGCGTCCGTTCTGAACACCCAATCCTCTTTGCTAACAGTGAAATCACATATAAGCTTCCACCCAAAGCCCATTATACCACCTGTCACGAGACTTTTATATACAGTCTTTAATGGAATGCCCACCAGAGTTCACCTCTTTAGATGTTATCCGCGCGCGCTTTTCCTTCCTCTTCACGAATGTTATATGCATTTTCGTCGACGATTTCCCAACGCTGAATGCCGTCGTCGAGCGATTGAAGACATGAGCCGCTGCTGGTGTTGCCGCGACATCGCCGACTGAAAGGAGGTGCAACTACGGTACTAAGATGAAGTCCGATAAATGCGGCGAATTTCTTACTGCCTTTATTCCGCCTGCACCTCAGTCAATTGTCTACGAGGCTGTGATGGGCTAGGGCCAATGATTCACAAAGATGTACAACACTCTCGCGGCACGCAAGCAGAAAAACCGTGAAGCTCAAGCTTCTTACAAAAACCGTCAAACAGCGCTCGTCAAGCATTTGGGAAATTCGAATAAGCATCTAGAGAAAGAAATTTGGGAGCTGCAACAAATCTACGCCGCTACAAGAGAGAAATGCTTGCTGCTGCAATACAAAAATTCTCTGCTTGAGCGCATACTCTTTGAGAAAGATAAAAAGCGCAAATAAGCTACTCTTCAAACTCTTCTGATTCGAGTTCTAGACATAGATACTCAGATCGAGCTCAAACGACATCAACATCAACAATCGAATTCTGGATCGACTATGTTTACGTTACAAACAACTCCGCAACAACAGACAAGAAATGCATTTAACTTAGATACAAATAATAGAACTAGAAACGCAGTCGATTTACGATCAAATTCGGCGCCATCTTTATATTAGACTTATATGGACGAGCTCGGTAAACTAATTTCTTCTCTCTTTTCTTATTTTCTTTGGAAAACGCCGTGCTAATTAGACTTACTATCTATAGGGAAAGAATACGAAGAGAATCTATATACAGATGTTACTAGCGACAAAGAACTAAGTAATAACGTTGTCGAACCAAATTTCTATTCTGAACGTTTCTGTAAACAGTCTGTCTTCCAAGATCACGCATTTGTGATAGACAGTAAAGCAGAGACACTAATGCAGTCTCTAACAATAGAAGAGTTGGGCAATTCGAGAGCGTCTCTCTTGA
>JAABUL010003228.1_pt1 | contig 24744 bp, 8 predicted proteins | sample 5559151 | NCBI WGS metagenome assembly JAABUL01 (sample SAMN10711876, study PRJNA513368) | rock metagenome | isolation source: Antarctica rocks | place: Antarctica: Victoria Land, Pudding Butte sud | reverse complement strand
CGCTAGAATTCTTTAATATAAATAATTCTCTTAATCCTTAAACTATAAGATAAGGAAATCCTATTAGATTACTATTTTAGCCCTCGCGGCTCTAGTAGCTACAAGTCCGTTTAATTACCTACTGGCTATAACTATAACTATAACTCTTAGGGGCGGATATTCAATCCTAGCTTCAAGTTCTATTCTAGTTACGAGTACCTTAAACCTTATAAGTATTATAGGTACTAATAGCTTAGCTAATTATATAATAATTTTAATTATAAATGTATATAGAAGTTAATTATCTTTATCCTTTCTTTCTAATACTAGCGGCCCCGCCCTAGTAGGAAATCTATTAGTAATCGTCCTTCTTAATAACTCGCCTACCTAATACGCTTTCCTAACTAGATAGATAGGAAGGATATACGTTAGGCCTAATACTAACTATTAAAGTAATAAGATCGAAGGTAGCCTTACGGGTCTACCTAATATTAATGTTAACTATATTGATAGCTACTTTATACCTATTATATACTCTTCTAAGGGTATAGTAGTTTCTAGTTATAACATCGATCTATTTAAATAGCTAGGTATTATATATAGTAATTAAGTCGACGGCCCTATCTACCTTAACCCCGCTTAGAATATCGTAGATAGACTTACTCCGCCTTTTTTTAAAGCTTACGTAGGGGCTATCTATACTTATCTTAATAATAATAAGGCTAACGTAAGTAATCTTAAGAGTAACTTAGTTTCTTATTATATTAGAATATCTTATTAAGTACCCTTAAGATAACTAGTTAAAGGGGGAAATCTAATAGATATATAGATTAGGAATAATAAATCATGGATAGAAAAAACATATAGCTCCCTATTATTAAAACTTCCCCTGATATATAAACTTAGTTACTATTATTACTTACCCCGATCCTATGTCTATAGAAAGGTTTATTAGGTAAATCAAGTATTTTCATATAGAGTATTGTAGCTACTCCTATTAACTCGAGCGATATACGCCTCTACTACGAACCGTGTTATAACGAGGGACATCTGGGTTTTATAACCGACGGCAATATATAGTCGCCATCTGGCTTAGATAGAGCTTCAATTCAATATATTATAACGTCCGTTCCTAGGTTAAGAGACGTACTTTATAACGAGACAAGTTAATAGTACTTTGATTTCAAGCGACTCTAACTTTATGAATAGATAGAAATCTCCCGTAGTTTTATATTAGTATTATATTATAGCTAATCGTGAACACTCCTAAGGCCGGCTACTGGAAAATTATATTCGCATCGTCGCCGCCCTCCTGATTTGCGACGAGCCTCCTTTTTATAGCGTAACAGTACTCGTCCACCATAGTACCACTATCAAGCTTGTGCTATTATCAGAACTCATGAATAACCCTTATCCGGGTCCTAGAATTCTATAGGAACGCTGAGAAGTCATTGTCAGGCTTGTGGCGGCTGTAGCGCCCGTCATTCATGTAATGTCGCACGCTGATCCGGTACCTTCCAATCAAAGCGGTTAGTGCAAAACAGCCCCCAGACGTCTTGTATAACAACAAACGTGTAATTTAATCAATGTAAGCGAGCCAAGCCGATCCTGTGGCTGGTAAGCCTGTGGCTGGGCTCTTCTGACGAGCCGAGGGGGCCTAATTCCCTGCGATGTACCAGCCTTTTCGAATGGAGAGTTCAGCCTTGCTTTGCTCTACTGCTAAGATCATGAACAGAGCGGGCGCTTCCCTTTCCATGAACCAGAAGCCATGGACCATCAGGCCTACACCGTAGGATGGATCTGTGCCGTGAAGACGGAGTACGTGGCTGCATGCGAGCTCCTAGACGATGAATACCTTCCTCTCCCGAGCGTCTCGTCGCATGACAGTAACGCTTACACCTTGGGTCGCATTGGCGATCACCATGTCGTCGTCGCATGCCTCCCGAAAGGCAGATATGGGATCGCCTCTGCCGCCACGGTGGCGAAGGACATGCTCCGATCCTTCGAATCCATCCGTATCGGACTAATGGTGGGGATCGGAGGGGGAGCTCCTGGGGATAAGCACGACATCAGACTAGGCGACGTGGTGGTGGGATGTCCGGTGGGGAGGAGTGGAGGGGTTCTCCCGTACAAGTTTGGCAAGGCGGTGCAAGATAAGGATTTCAAGATTACGGGAAATTTGAACTCTCTACCGACGAGTCTCTTAGCAGCATTGAACCAGCTCGACATGATACACGAGAGAAAAGGTAACCGTATCGGCGATATAGTCCGAGAAATGGTGGCTCAGAACCTAAGAGTGCGGGAAAAACATTAATATCCGGGAGCGGAGAAAGATCGGTGGTATAAGTCTAGCTTTACCTATGTTAATAGTAACGTTGGATGTAACGTAAATTGCGGCCATACTACCCTACCCGTGATTCGGCGACTATAGCGACGATTCGATCCAGAGAGTCCTATTGTGTACTACGGTATTATTACGTCGGCCGACTAACTGATAAAAGATGCTGTTACCCGTGACAGGCTTAGCCAGTAACACGGTGTCTTATACTTTAAGATGGAAGCGGCAGGTCTATCGAACGACTTCCTATGCGTGGTGATTCGAGGGATCTGCGATTACTCGGACTCCTATAAGAACGACGAGTGGTAAGGATACGTAGTAGCCACGGCGGCAGCGTTTACGAAGGAGCTTCTTCAGATTCTACCAAAAAGCGTAGTAGCGGAGAGTCGACATGTTATCAAGGCTCTATCAGATCGCGGTAAGTATATCCAGAAGGAATAATGATTCTATACAGGGAAGAGGATAGGCTTAGTAAAGAGTGCCGATCGGATTATAGGAGGACTAATATTATAGTAATTCTGAACGCTTTCTAATTATTCATCATCTAGGAGATGACAAGTTCCAGGTCCCGTTCAACTTGACGGGCCTTCCTATGACTAGACATTTCGTCGATCGAGACAGCGAAATGCAAGAGATGGAGTAGAACCTATTGCCGACTAAGGTACATGGACGGAAGATCTATATCCTCCATAGTATAGGGGGAATCGGAACGACGTAGCTAGCTATCGCTTACGCCCGAAAGCATCAGAAGACATACAGTACGATCGTATAGGTGAACGGCGACAGCTGAGACACGGTCGTATAGAGCTTGGCTGCGTTCTTAAGGCATGCGGGCATCCGCAGTATCTTAGATCCCACGGCGAAGGTGGCCTAGCAGGCTCTAGATATAGAGGCGGAGGCGGAAGCTATTCTACGATGGCTCGCCTTAGAACGGAATTAGTAGTAGTTAATAATCTTAGATAATGTTAACCGAGACCTGATAGTAGATAAAGGAAATGCTTAAGCCTACGACGTCAGGTCTTTCCTACTACTAGCTGACTATAGCTTTATCCTTATTACAAGCCGTCTCTTTACTCTTAGAGAGATTAGAGTATTAACTGAAGTTAGAAGGCTTAGCTCTAAGTAAGCCCTAGAAGTCCTTAGCGATTACTTAGGCCTGTAACGATTAAATACTAGTACGGTGAAAGTCCTCTTAGTTAAACTTCTAAACGTCCCTATCCCTATTAACTAGTCGGTAGATATAATGAAACTGGTAGAACGACTAGGTTACCTACCCCTGGCCTTGGTTCAGGCAGGCAGATATATATGCGAAACGAAGACCAGCTGCTCGAAATATTTAGAGTTGTATAAGAGCTCGTGGTCACGACTCGTAGCGGAGACGCCGCGTCTACGGGATTATGACAACGGGAGTATTCAGACGACGTAGACGATCTCTTACGAGCGCATTCAAGAAACTAACGGGACGGCGGCCACGTTCCTCCAGCTCTGGGCGAATCTGGATCGTCAGGATATATAGTATGAGCTGGTCTCTCGCGGAAGCGATAGCTGCCGGGAGAGCGGTTAGCTTTAAAAGATAGCGGAGAGTAAGATCGATTTCAAGTAAGTAATAAAGGCTCTATTAGGGTACTCGCTAGTTGAATTATACTAACATACTAATAGCTACTCTATTCACCCGGTTATATATAATTAGTACGCGGAGACGATCGGCTATAGGCTCAATGGATTAATAATAACGGCGGTAAAGATAGTCGGGGCTATAGTACTAGATTACTTGGAGGCGGAGTACTAGGTATTATAGTAGCGACTCGTACTATATATAGATCGATATACGAGGCGGATTAAGGACTCCGGCGTACTCGAGCGTATTAAGTCTATTGAAGCGAGTAATACTTTCTATAACTTAGGTAACCTCTACGCGGATCAAGGTAAGCTAGTAGAAGTAAAAGAGATATATTAACAGGTACTAGATAGATACGAGAAAGTATAAGGTCGTAAGTATATATTAACGCTTAATACTATTAATAACTTAGGTAACCTCTATAAAGATTAAGGTAAGCTAGTAGAAGTAAAAGAGATATATTAATAGGTACTAGATAGATACAAGAAAGTATAGGATTATAAGTATATATTAACGCTTAATACAATTAATAACTTAGGTAACCTTTATAAAGATCAAGGTAACCTAGTAGAAATAGAAGAGATATATTAACGGGTACTAGATAGATATAAGAAAGTATAGGATTATAAGTATATATTAACGCTTAATACTATTAATAACTTAAGTAACCTTTATAAAGATTAAGGTAAGCTAGTAGAAGTAGAAGAGATATATTAACAGGTACTAGATAGATATAAGAAAGTATAAGGTTATAAGTATACGTTAACGCTTAATACTATTAATAACTTAGGTATTCTCTACGCGGATCAAGGTAAGCTAGTAGAAATAGAAGAGATATATTAACAGGTACTAGATAGATACAAGAAAGTATAAGGTCGTAAGTATACGTTAACACTTAATATTATTAATAACTTAGGCGTTCTCTATAAAGATCAAGGTAAGCTAGTAGAAGTAGAAGAGATATATCGACGGGTACTAGATGGAAAGGAGAAAGTATAAGGTTGTAAGTATATATTAACGCTTGATACTATTAACAACTTAGGTATTCTCTATAAAGTTCAAGGTAAGCTAGTAGAAGTAGAAGAGATATATTAACGGGTACTAGATAGATACAAGAAAGTATAGGATTATAAGTATATGTTAACGCTTAATACTATTAATAACTTAGGCGTTCTCTATAAAGATCAAGGTAAGCTAGTAGAAGTAGAAGAGATATATTAACAGGTACTAGATAGAAAAGAGAAAGTATAGGATTATAAATATATATTAACGCTTAATACTATTAATAACTTAGGTATTCTCTATAAAGTTCAAGATAAGCTAGTAGAAGTAGAAGAGATATATTAACGGGTACTAGATAGATATAAGAAAGTATAGGGCTTAGATTATCTAATAATACTTATTATCGCTAATAACTTATATTTACTTGAAAGTAGCTAGGGTAAGTAGGAGGGAGGTAAAGAGATGTTTCCGTAAGTACTAGATAGAGACGAGAAAGTAGCGGATATAAACAAGTATTCATAATTACTACTATTATTAGCTAGGTTAATAATGATAAGACTTAAGGCGGGCGTACGGAGATAGAAACACGGGGTAGTGAATAGATTATAAGACACGTAGAATCACTAGTATTTTAAGATTGTTAAGGGAAACTATCTTCTATCTTTCTATTTGCATAAGCAGTCGCTTTCAAATTATCTTCAAGATATTTAGAGATAAGAAAAAGGGTCTGTAAACACGGGAAAAAGGTATATACGAAAAAGAATCTATTTCCGTTAGGTCTTATCAGATACGTAAGCGGCTAAGACGAGTAGTATAGACGTTTTATTCCGTAATCCCTTATCTTTTTTATGTAAGAGTACCTATGGTTTACTATATCAGACCTTGATTGATCTTTATACGCCCTCCGAATATAATTCCTCCGGCAGCTACGTTCCTATCCTTCAGCAGGGTTTCTTGAAAGGTCTGTTCTAAAAGTACTTGCTAAGGACTTAAGTATCTTTTAATTAAGAGTTAAGCTCCTGTAAGCCCTTATAGCTAACTACGCAAGACGATATCCGATGGAAAGTGATAATTCGGACATACAGATATATTGTAGTTCCGTAACGAATTCTTTCCAGTCAGTGAACACCCTGTCTATTTAATTCTCTCATTGAGTGCTAATTAAACAGTAACAAGACGCGAAGCCCGCGCGAGCCTGCCTCAGACCGATTCAAGCTTTGTCTCTCGTGCGGCAATCTCATCTTCTGCATCCTCCACTACCACATCCGCGCCACTAGGGCTCTCCATGGTTCTGGCGCAATTTTATCCTCCTTAACCTGCGATTCGCTTATCTGCGCAGGCTCTGGCGTACCTGCTTCTTCCGGACTCTTGCGCTTCCGACCACGTTTCCTTTTTCCCTTCGCTTTTTCTTGTTCTTTCGCCTCCCTCTTAGCGCGCTTCGCGACAAGGTCTTTATAACTTATAACCTTCGCCTTTCCTAGTACTACTAACTTAGTCGATTATTAAACTTTCGCTTCATTATTAATTAAGGTTAAGAATCGAATTTAGTCCTATTAGAGGGCTCCCTTAGTAAGGGATATTTAGGTAATATTAGCGAGCTTCTATACGTGCCTTTATAGGCTCTATTTACTCGTCTTATTAAGCGTATAAGTATCCTGTTTAATAATTAGATTTTATAGCGATATAAGCGCCTTTATTAATATTAGTATTATAAGCGTTTATAGTATTTTATCTTATAGATAAGGCCCTACCTTCACCTTATTAGCTTTTAGAATAGTTATTTTAGTAAGGGGCTTTAGAATATCTCTAAGTATTCTATCTAGGTTAAATAATATTAAGCTACTTATAGCGAAACCGGCCTTAATATTCTTAGGTATAAACGCTATTTCTCTTATAAGGCTATATAGAGAGGTAAAATACTCTTTTCCAATTATATTTATACCTCCTCGTTTTAGTTATTTAACCCGCTTATAATAGGCTAATTTTAGTAGGGCGAATATTATAATATTATAAGGCTAGAGCTTATAGGAGGTATAAAAGGGTAGTTAATATAATATAATATTATTCTTAAAATAATACTCTAAGATTTTAAGGGTCTCGTATATTCTAAAGCTATTATAAATTAGTACTTATAATTTCTAATTAGCTTATTCTTTAATTTAGGGATTAAATATCTACTTAAGCTACTTTAAGCTAATCTTAGAATTAATATATCTAGATTTAGAGCGCGTATACTACTATCTAGGAGTAAGGAATATAATCTAATTACTTTAATAGGTAATAGCCGGCTAGATAATTATAGGTATTAAATACCTATTATTAGCGCTAATATACTCGATTATAATTACTATTATTCGCTTGATTCGCGCGCCTTTATAGTTTCGTATATCGTCTTTACTTATAAGAACTTTAATAGAGCCTAGTATAAAGAGTATTACTCTAGACTTATCTATATTATAAATATTCTCTAATAGAATAATTAAATCTTATAATACCTTCCTAATTACCTTAAACTAATAGATAACCTTCTTATAGATATTCTTCCTATAATAGTTCTAGTCTAGTACCCTAACTTTTCTCGCTTGAAGTATTAAATAGCGTTTCTCGAAAGCCTTTACCTAGTTCCTACCTAAAGACTTAAGTAATCTATCCGTTAGAGGTCGCTAATAAGGGATACTAAAAGTAAGTAAAGGTATAAATTTAATTTATATAGGTTATCTAAAATCAGATATTTATAATAAAAACCTAAGGAGGGCTCTTTCTTCTTATAGGTTAAGGTACTATTAACTCTTAGCCTTCTATTCTAGTAAGCGTCATCCCTATATACAATAATATAGGATTAAGTAAAGGACCCCGCTATAATCTACTAGAGTACGGTATAATTTAGGTATACTAATAGGAACGCCTTACGCTAGTACCTGACTAGCTCTATCTATATTAGCTTACTATAATAATAGTAATAAAGGATAGAAACGAGTAAGAGGTAGCGCCTTAAGATAGTAAGAGTAAGTTAGATAATAGCCGCGCTAGGTATAAAGAAAATAGGCATGTAGCTCCTTATAAACGCTTCTAGAAACCTAGAGCGATACGCTATAATTATCTTAGAAGCTATATAGAAAAGGGAATAGCTCTATATAATATCAAAAAAATACGGTATTAAGCTATAAACTAATATACGCTAAGGTACGCTAAAATATCGCTTTAAGGCGCGAGGCTATTATTATCCTTCTTCGTATAGCGAGACTACGGAATGTATACTTAAAGCTTAGAGCTAAATTTTTTCTTATTAGGACTATTATACTATGGTTCCGAAAATCGAAAATATGTAACTAGTCGTGATTTAGCAGGGGGGTATAGCTGAAGCGGTAATTGATAGCGTTAACTGAACGAGTGATAGTATAACTAATACCACGGTAATTTTCGTTGCAGACAGGTGTCTAGGAGGAGAAATAACTATGGAAAAGTCCTTTACCAGCTATATCTTCATAGACTTGCGATAGAGAGACTTCAAAGGTCTAAATTATTAGTTCGTCTCGCGACGGGGTACGTCTCGCGATCTAGGGACGGACGTTACATCGAAAACACTTAGAAATCGGATTCATATTTTGCTTTACAGAGTATAAGCCTGTTACACGAGTATTACGCGGTTATAGTATCATTGTACTACCTTCGGAATTTTTAGCTGGAAACCGATCTTGTAGTATAAAAGTCTATTCCGCGTGAAGTTATAAGAATTAGAGACTCGCTAAAAAGAAATCCTATTTTAACTCCCTTATTAAGTATCTAGAAATTACTTACCGCCTTTAGGGAGCTAATTATAGATCTATAGAAGCTAGGGGTTATCTAGACTATAATTATATTAAGGTAACAGGTTCGCTCTACTTCTGAATGAAATTCAACATTTACTTCTTTGAAAATCTGAAAATGCGCTCCTCTAAAGTATTTCTTTACGGTACTATCCTTATTACTTAAATGTTCACGGCTCTAGTAGCTCCTAGTATAGTAAATTCCCTACACGATATAGATAGTAATAGTAGTCTGAAAAGTAATAATCCTTTTACTAATAAAGCTAAAGGTTTAGAAACCTAAGTTAAAGGCGAGATTAATAAGTAATCAGAGAAATAATAGGTATAAACCTACTAGCCCTTTGAAAAATAAGGCTAAGTATAATAGGATAAGTCTTTAAAGATTAAAGCTTCTATTTATAATAAAAGGGACTATAACGGGTTTATAAGGATAGTAGATAATCTCACGTAATCTCCTAGGAAAACGTAGCTTCCTATAAAGGATAGTATAGCGTACAGCTTTAAACTACTCTACTAGGGCCTCGAGGGCTAAGAGTAGCTCGATATCTCTACTAAGGATTCTAGTAATAGAGACCGATGCGGCGATTTTATTAACAGTTATTTCGCGGGCACCTCTACCTCTTATAATAATTAGGGAAACATTAGCTACCTAAGATATTAGATTAATCCTAGGCTTTGAATAAAGGATGATTATTGTTATAGGACCTTTGAAGGAAGCGTATTTAGTCTGTGAAATTTGTTAACAAGGTATTTATTCTATAGTAGTATTTAGTATAATACGCTCGAAAGATCCTTTAGTACTTAAATACTTGATGAATAAACAGGTAAAATTATGACTTATACCGATGCATTATCTATTCTCTTAACTTCTAAGACTTGTAACCTCTTGACTAATTCTTAAGGCTAGTAAAAGGGGATATCTATACCTGTAATCCTCTTATCTTCTCTTCGCATAGAGTGAGATCCTCGTACTCTAGAAGAAGTACTAGGAGTACAGGCTATATAGGACGGGATAATGAAAATTATAGAAAAGTACTAGGCCTAACTTACCGAAACTACCAAAGCACGGACTACTACGTATAAAATGTAAAATAGTTCCTTTCAAGCCGATCTAACTTTATTACTAGTACTCCTTAAAGCTTGCTCGCCCCTGCTTCTAATCCTTTTAATCATGTATAGACTAAAGATGAATGCTTTTGTCTTCAAATTAGGGTCGGGAATCGAAGTACGATTTCTAGTCCTAGAACTAAATACTTAGGGTCCGGAGTTAGTTACTAAGATTAGTCTTCCTTTATAAGCGCCTATGCTTTAGGTAATAAGTAAAGCTTCTAGTATAGTAAAGGCTAAGAGCTCTCTCTCTTAGCCCTACTCCGTAGTTAAACTTCTAACCGAATTACATAGTACTATAATAATTATAAGGATAAGAATCCTACCTCGATTTATTAGCTATAGGAGACGGGTATTAACGTCGTACTAATCCTTGATAGAACTGCCTTTATACTTACATAAGATATTGCCGTATTTATATTAGAGCTTACTATTATCCCTCTTATAAACTTTCCTTAACGTGCTAATCTCCTTTAGTAATAGGTATTACCTTATTAACTCGCTATTAAACCTCGCCTTATTAGTAATATTCTATACATTTATAAGCTTTTAAGTAAGGTAGATAAAATAAGGATTTCTATTTAATAAGGATCTACTCTTCGCCCTATCTTAATTAGACTAGAGCGTAAACGCTTAAGAACTATTATAGTTTCTATTAAAGAAAACTCTAGTAAAGTATAACTAGTAGCATTATAAGAACTAGTATAGTCTATCTTAAGTACCTGAAGGGCGTAGATTTCAAAACTCCCTAATCTCCCCTTCGCTCGCCGCTAGCTATTTCGCCTTTATTAGCTTTACCTGAATTGACTTCCTAGCTTAGACCGTCTTCTCTCTTTAATAAAGGAGTAATAGGTGTTTTTACTACCTACTATTAATTAACTTACTCTATTAAATCTTTTAATATTAATCTTATTACTTTAAAATAGAGATATAACGCTTTAACGTATTAGCCTAGTTAATCTATTTATCTTTGACTAACATTAATGTTTTTTATTGATTTACCTTATTAAGGTACCTTAAATTTTCTACTATCCTATATAAATATTAGTAATACCAAGATTATAGTATTCTCTTTATATAATACCTTAATCTCTTTATATTCTAATTCTATCTCCCCTGCTCTAACGCTGGGATCTTGACCTCTAAGCGAACCCTGCCGGTTGACATAGTCAATGCACGCTAGGGTAGAGACTCGATCTGCATGCGGATTTCCGGCCGAAAGATCCTGAAAGATAGTCGTTAGTCAAGGATTAGGTTCTAAGATATTATAACTAATGAAATAATCTAAGGACGAGAATAATATTAGGTCTTTATAGCTAGTCACGTAATTATTATTAATAAAGTCGTTCTATCTATTTTCAGGGTACTATTCATCGAAAAAACTAGCTATAGTAGAAAATACTTATAAGTATAGTATATTAATATCTACGCATTACGGTTTCCTTTTAAATCTTGATATAACCGTGTATCTACTTCTAGCGTAGGAAGGTGCTATTAATAGAGTATTAGATATAAACCAGTTATATTACTAGAGCTCGGAGAATTTTACCCCGTAAATTAGCTTAGCCCGCATAAGCCCTATATATAAGAGCCGTAAATCCTCCTAATAAGGGTAATAACTTGCATAAGCTACGCGGAATTACTAAGCGCTAAAGCTTACTAACCTTAGGATAGCTAATTATCCTACTTAAGTAGTCTTTATAATATTAGTCAAGATTCCTTGTTACGAAAGTAAAGAGCGATAATAAGGCTATATAAGATAAGATATAAATTAAGATCTATCTATATAGCCCTATCCTCTTACTATGAAAAGCGCCGTTATAAGTATAACTTAAGTGTACTTAATAGCGGTCTAAGCGCGTAAATAACTTCAGTGTATTTTTTACTCCTTACGTCCCTTCATTCATGAACCATTTAGATAGAAATATAATCCTAAGGTACCTAAAGGATTATATAAGGGCGGTTACCTAAAATAGTACTAGGCATTATTAAGGTTTAGGTAGCTTAGCGATAGACTAGTCTAGGAATATTATTTCAGGGTTTGTTTCAGGATTTAAACGATATATAAAGTATATCTTCTTTGATTACTTATCCTAAACGACCTAGGTACATGAATTATTTAAAGCGATTACTACATTCTTATATTCCTATTACTATATTCTTATATTCCCGTTATTATATCCTTATATCCTTATAGCCTTATATTCCCGTCTAACCTTCGCTCTAATAATAATGGTAACGTAAGGTAGAAGTATACTATTTCAATTTTCTAGAGTAGTATGAAGCGTCCTACGGCTTATATAGATAAATAATAATATTTATAATAGCCTAGCTAAGCTATCTACAAGACGTACGGGATTAAGCTAGCTTCCTACGAGAAACTCCGCTAGAAGAAGAAGGCGCTTGAAAATAAGAATACTATATTATATTAATGGCTTTTTAAAGCTAGTTAAGCTAATTAGTTTAATAAGATCTATATAAGGCTCTTTAATACCTAAAGCAAAGAAGTTATAAAATTAAAAGAGATTATAAGTAACTATTAAAGAGTATTTATAACTTAGTAGGAGGTATTAGAATTAGAGAAAGGGGAGCGCGCTCTTATAATATTATCCCTAAACTATAAGTCCAGCTATTATAAAATAATTAAGAGGTTACTAGAGTAAGAGCGTACTTATATTTAGGACTTTATTAGATTTCTGGATACTCTTAAGGTTCTAAGGAGAGTAGATCTTAATAATAATATAAGTATTAATATAATTTAGCTTGAAGGGAATAGTATAAAAGGGGTACTTAAATAATTAGAAGTAAAGATAAAAAGCTTAGAGTAGGAGCTTTATAATACTAGAGACGACCTCTAGTATAAGCGACTTTTACTAGAAGAGCTATTATATAACTTCAAGGTTACACCTGAAAGTACGTCTATATTACCGACTTCTAAGAGTAGTAAAGAAGAGAATAAGTAAATAATACTACTATTTAAAGCCCGTAAGTAGCGAAAGCGAGTACGTAGTTAAGGGATAAAGCGGCGGATATTATTCTTATATTTAATTCTTAATTAACTTCATTCTAAGTTATTTTTCTACGTACTTAGATAGTTCTATTAGTATGAAATCTTATTATTACAAGCTTCTTAACTATAGATCTTCTACTATAGATAGTATTCCTTATGTTTGAAGTAATAATAAAAGAAGTTATCCTCCTATTATTAAAAGCGGATCTATTAAAAGTGTTAAATTATAAATAACTATCTATACTATTAAATCCTGTATAGCGTCCTCTTCTTCTTCTAATTAACATTTTATTATTCTATCTATTTAATCCGGCTTACTTCTATTAAAACTTTATTGACTATACGTATAACTTCTTCTAAATAACTAGCGTAGTTATAGGTAGTTAGTATAAACGATCTTAGGCTTCTTAACCCTAGTCGTATAAGCTAGTTAGTAAGGGAACTAAAAAATCCCTTGGATTAACGACCTTCTTCCCTATTATTCATAGGATGATAAGTTAAAGATCTTACTCTTCAGGAACTTTTCCCCGATAATAACTTCAAGAAATACTGTTATAACGGCGTAGTAACCTTATGAATTAATAATGTAAGTATTTACTCCGATTATCCTATCTTTTTTATAGAGAGTAGCCTAAGTTAAGTGATACCCTTAATAGCTAAGGATCCTCGAGTCTATAAGACTAAGTCATTTCCTATCTAGTAGGCCGAAGATACGATTATATAATACCTTTATAACGTCTTATACGCCCGCCTCTTCTATCTCTTCGCCGATGTCATCTATATGTTTACTGATAACTTTGCTAACTTTATATAAACCGTCTAATTACTGAAGTTATAAGCCGCGGCTAGTAGCGCGTCTATTTATTTCAATAAGATTCGACTAAGAGTTATTATTATTAGATGTAGAGATATAGCTAGTTCTAGTCCTACCTATAATCTTCTTAGGATAGATAATCTTTAGTAGGGCCTTTATAATAGAAGTATAAAAGAATTCTTCTCTTTAATCAAAGTCCTTTACCTGGCTACTAAGTAATTATCTCCCTTAGTACGTTTTTAACAGCTTAAGGAGCTCCTTTGAAGGGAGATAGACGAGATACGCCAAGCGCGATAAGACCTTAGCTATCTATATTCTACTAAGTATATCACTTGGTTTTTTCGTATAACTATAGCCTATATAGTAGTCTTTATAAGTTAGCTATTCGATTTTATATTAGCGAGCCGGAGGGGTAATAACGTCGAGCTAGATTTTATTTACTACTTATCTAGATTCATGCGATCTAGAGAGGACCGCTAGGTTCTATAGGACGTATTAATAACTTTTATTACTTTAAGTATTATATTAGATATATATCCCTTAAAGATATATAGTAAGATAATCCTAGCCTTAGCGAATATAGAAGCTTAATATCTAATAAAAATCTATAGTTTTTAATCTAAGGATACTTTATAACGTTTAATATTAATATCTTTACCTTTAGTTTCTTATTAAGACGTATAATAACTATAATCTTGTTTAGTACTAGGATACCTTTATTCGTAGCTAGCTAGTTTAACTCTATTCCTTTATAATTATATCTAGGAAGCCTATCCTATAAATATACTAAGAGAAGACGGCTTCTCTCGATATTAATTAGGTATAAATAAAGAGTAATAAAACCTGCTTTTATTATATTTAATAGATACCTAAGATTACTCTTTCTTATAAATATATTATATACGAGGTTTATATTTAAAATATTAGTAATAAAACCTCGGCCTTTAATTCTTAATATTGGATTAACGCTTATATACTTTATTAAATAGAGAAGCTTCTAGTAGGATTAAGGCCGCTTATTATTAGATTATAGCTCTTAAGTATAGATAGTAAAAGAACTCTTAGAATAATAGTAATAGGATTTATAAATATTTTATAAAGTGTTCTAAGAAATATTTAGTAAATCTAAGATTTATTTAATATTATATATAGTACTAGCATTAATAGGTTTAATAATCTAATATTAGCTTTTAACCTAGCTAATATAAAAACAGGGGGCCTTATTATATTAATCCTCTTCTTACGCCAGCTACTAGTTTCAGAGTATATGAAGATATTTGATATCCTAGCTAAGTAGCTATTTCCTCCCTCTCCTAATCAAACGAGCCTCCTTAGTCGTCTCCGGCGTGTTCTAAGGTTATAATACTATAACGGATACTATAATATAAAAACCTTGAAATCCTATTTATAGGAAACTTTAGGCTTATAAGGCCGCTTATTTAACTATATCTAAGGCCTCTTCACTATAAAAGTTAGCGTCATGGCAGCTACTATTAGTAAAGGTATCCTAGTCTTATTAATAAATTATAATGGCTTAGGTAAATAAGACGAGAAACATAGTATAAATAGAGAATATTCCTTTCTAATTCTATATTAATAATAAGTTAGGCTATAAAATCATCTATCTAATTAATATAAAAGATAAACTATACCTTTAATAAGTATAAGTCTCCTTTAATCTATAATTATATAGGCTTAAGTTATCTAAGGGCTGAATAACTTTAATAGCTTTAGTATAAGCGTTCTTAACTACCTCCGCTATTACCTATAACTAATCTCTATAGTCTCTACCTATTTATATATACCTATGCGACTAGTCTAATCTAGGATAGAGGTATAAGTAAATATAATAATCTAATTAAGCTTGCGCTTTAAGAGAGCCTACGTATTAATCCCTTACTCTCTAAACCTAATCTTATAGTATCCGTAAGGATAGAGACGAGTATTAAAACGAAGTTACTAAGAATTACTTCTTTCTACTATATTCTATTTAATAGCTTTATTCCTTAGTTATAATAGGCCTATATATTATCCTTTAATAGTGAAAGTAACTTTAAAGATATTATAAATAGCTTAGACCGCGAAGACTATAAAGATTATAAGCGTCTTAACGTTATTTTATTAAAGAACTAGCCGGCGATAGATAATACTAGCTAGATAGACGAGTTATATTAGCTTATCTATTTAAATCTATAAATAATCTAAGAATATAAGGAGATAATATATACCTTACTTATAATATCTTTCTACTTTAAATTAAGCTATATCCTAAGCCTATTACTAGAAAACTGAACCTGCTATCTTAGGATAATATAATACTATCTTCTAGGTAAAGTTATAATAGAATTATTTAAGCGAATCTATTCTTCTTACCTATCCTTCGTAACGTATAATAGGGCCTTAGGATATTACTTTAGTAAACGCGACCTCTACCTATTATACTAATAATACTAGAAATCTATAAAGTTTATTATTTAAGATCTAGGTTAGCTGACTAATATATATATAATAAGTATAAGAAGACTTTAATAGAAGATTAGCGCTTTTCTATAGATAATATAGTAGTTTATTAATTAGTAATATCTTGATACTCCTTTTAATACGGCCTACTATAGAAGTCTGAATTACTTATATAAGTTATATATAGCTACCGCGGACTATAAGCTGAAAAGGTAGGCCCCTAATAAGAAAGGCTAATACATTTCAATTAAGAAGCCTTGACTATACTAGTAATAGGATGCCGCCGGTATTATAGGAAGTAAAGATATTTAAATAATATCTATTTTATTTCAAGACATGATTTTCCTAATTAAAACCTAGTATAATTATTATTATACTTCGCCTTACTTCTTTAAGATAGATAGGATATTATCGTAGTAGCTATTATATAAGGATTTATCCTATTCATCCTTAATATAGGCGACGAGCTTCAATGTTTTTTCAAGGCTATAGTAACTATAAGTGAAGTTTACGCGCTTAGTAAGTCGATTCATATATAATAAGCGACGTAAAGGAAAAGCCTTTTTAACTTCACCTAATAGCGTTATTAACTATTAAGTATCTTAGTAGATAAGAAAGAAAGCTGTTAGTTATTCTTTAAAACCAAGTATAGATAATATAATACTACTAACTATACTACTATTTAATAGAAAAAGGGAGACTTTAATTAAGGGATTTCTTTTTACTAATAATTAGGGTTAATTAATATTAGGGGAGTTAAAATTAAAGCGAAAGCTAGGCCTTATAATAGCGCTAGTAATAGCGTAGCTCTAGTAGGTTATAAAGATATTACTTGAAGATAAGGAAGAGGATACTTAGAATTAAGAAATTAATATTATAAGTATTAGGACTTTAAGCTATAATTAATTAAGTAATTATAGCTTAAAAGCTTATAAGTAAAGATCTACTCTAGTCTTAATAAAGTTAAGAATACTTAGCTACGCCCTGTTTCTTCTTATATCTATGAAAGTAGATACTGTTTTTCGGTCTAATTATTAGTATCCCTGTGGAGAGATAACTATAGCGTCTATAATACCTAATTATAGTTTTAACTAAGCGGAGTATTTAAAAATGCAGGCCTAGTACTTTCTTAAAACCGCTTCTCCCCCTTCTTCTACCTTCTCCTACTATATAATAAGCTATCCTATCTTTACTATTAACTATCTTAGCGATCTTACCTAATATGCCGTATTAGATAAACTCCTTACTTCTATCTTAAAAATATAACCGCTCCTTTAATTATATCTTTACCTAGACCTTTTTAATAAATTCGCCGTATAGGCTAGAAAGCTAGTAAAAGTATATTTTAACTCCCTTAACGCCGTTTAGTATATCTCCTTTATCTTAAGATCTAATAAGCGAATTAAATAATAAGTACTCTAATATACTAAGATTTACTTTAAGGCTTTTAACAAGCGAGGAGATAATTATATTAGAAAAGATATAAGGATCCTTATTTAATAAAGATAGTTAATTTATAACTAGGCTTAGCTAGCTCTTATAAGGATTAGTAATATATATTATATACCTAGATTCTTAAGGGATATATTAGTAAGCTATAATTAATAATATATTATAAATTAAAGATTATAAATCCTATTATAATATTATTATTATACTAGTAAAGATAATAAGATACTATGAAATTATCAAGCTAAAAAATGAAATATATCCCTAGTTAAATACGTTCTTATATAATATAAGATATATTATACTATTAATATAATACCTAGCTATTTTTAATACGTACTTATTAATTTCCTGAATATATAAAGATCTTAAATATTAGTACCACCTTATCTAAGAATGAAATAGTTAGAGACTAAATATTCTAGGTCTTATCCTAATTAACTTTAAGAGATAGATAACGCTACTTATTAAAGCGTATCCTAAAGAAGAGTATAAAAGGCTTTAAAAGTCCTTATTAAATATATTAATTAGAAATCTAGATAAACTAGAATAGTTTTTAAAGGATATCTCTTAGCGGCTATTCCTTTAAGATAAAGAGCGTGGAATTTATAAATATATTAAATAGGCTATTATAAAGTACGTAGATATCTAGCTTCTAAGGAGCTTAAATTAAAAAGGGCTCTATTATAATATCCTATTCTATATATCTAGCGCTAGTAAATAGATATATAACCTATAAAATTATAGTTATTAACGCGTTAGCTTTATCCTACTTATAAACGCCTAATTTAATACCCCTTAGTACTTCGAATATCCTACGTATAAGAGTACTAAGAAGGCGAGGAAGTAGATAGATAAGAATTTACCAAGCTATAAAGAAAGACTAAGACGATATAAGTCTACTAGCTTAGATAATAAGCGGCCTCTAAGAAAATTTAATAGATCTAGCTACGTAAGTAATAAGGATAGTTATTAAATTAGCTAAGTATAGGCTTAAGCCTTTTAAATTCTATATATTACTCTTCGCTAATAATATATATTCTAGACGCCTTCCTTATTCACCTCTAGATATGATATAGTCTAGTATCTAACTGCTTTCCTTGAAAATTAGTATATTATATAATACTTAATCTGTTTATACCTGTATATACTTCGTAAAGTTTAGTCCCGCTAATAACGTGTCGCGGATTTTCGGTGTCCTTGATTCTTATAGAGCCTGGGGTTAAATCATAGCAGACGCGTGCTCTTAACATAGATAAATGTAAAGTATTAAGGAATGCTATCGGGATAATGCCGAATAAAAATTGATGGTTAAATGATCTTGCGCGCGGATGGAGACTACTGGTCAGTGGCGGTATCGACCTCCCTATTCACTTCTGGCTCCTCGATCAATCCTGGCTCCTCCGCTCCACTTCTGGCTCCCCCACCCACTTCTGGCTCCCCGGTCTTTCTGACTCCCCGGTCTTTCTGACTCCCAAATCCCATTCTTGGCTCCCACTTCTGGTTCTTAAGTTTGAAAATTTGCCTGTCACCTGCCCAAATGGCTACTAGCTCCTGCAATGAAGTAAAACAGCCCCCACGAAGGACGTGGCATACACCCAAAGTGGTCTACACCTCGAGGCGTGGTCTACACCATCAGCCGTGGCGTACACCCAAAGTGGTCTACACCTCGAGGCGTGGTCCACACCACCAGCTGTGGCGTACACCCAAAGTGGTCTACACCATCAGCCGTGGCGTACACCCAAAGTGGCCTACACCTCGAGGCGTGGCGTACACCCAAAGTGGTCTACACCCAAGGTGATCTTCCGGGGCCCTCAAAATCCGCGTATCGCGTCATCTAAGGAATAGTATGAAACAAGGTGGTATTGCACACTGGCCACAGTAACAGTCATGGTCTTCTTAAGCAGACCGTTCTCCTTAAATTCGTAGGAATCTACCAGAGAGCCAACGAAGCAGCGACTGGACGCGGTCTCGGCTCCGCTGGCCGTTGGTAATACGGTCTTCGGAGCAGATCTTGGGTACGGTTCGCCGGGTCGGAGAGGTCTTTGGCTCCTCTGCGATGCTCTTTTTTCTTACCAGGTGAAAACGGGCGCTTGAGCTGGCGGTAGATAAAGAAGTTAGTGAGAGCTCGACTGGGACTCCAGGGAATGCCGTCCGTCCATTATTTGATGCCAGGAGTAGCCCTCTTATATACGAATACATTCCTATTAGTGACGAGCTAATCTCTCTCTGTGTCGTAGAGTCGACGGGAGCAGTAAAGGAGGGTGTCGTCGAAACAAGCTTGAAAGATAAGCAACGCGTTCCAACCCGACCTCGCCATATCGGGACACATTTTTGACTAACTCAATGGTAATTGCCTAGTGCAAATCAACAGCCGAGACTACTGACCCCGTCTACAGGATTGCCGAATTCACGTTTGAGAACAAACAGCCTAAGTTCTTTAAATCGCCCAGTTTCTCCCTCCTGCGCGCATCATGGCAGTATCCCAATACCCTGTCTCCCATTTTGGTTATCTCCGTTTGAGACCAACCAACACAAACCATATCCTTAATCTCGAAAGATCGAAGCTGAATCCTTTGGAGAGATAACTCTGCGGGTATTAGAAACCATGACTAGGCGGATCTGTAGGTGTTGGATGGTTTAAGCTCACGGCTGGTTAAATGTTAGCCTTGGCCTCCTTCTCCAGCTCATCCAAGACTCTTCGGGCTTCGGCCTCAGGATCCGCAGCCGCAGTATCGAAAGAGGCAGTAGCAAGTTTGGCATGAGTCCCCTGTTTCTTGAGCCAATCTTTCAAGGTGGTGCTCTTGGCCTGGGTGTTGACTTGTAGTACAACATTGCGCTTAGTCTTAACTAAATCGCCGGCGTCAATGCGCAGCTCATAGTCGGCATCGTTCTTTTGTGTGCGCGATGGCAGTATGCGGCCACCTGATGTATGCGAGGCTTTCAATTTAGTTGCCACGTCGAAGTTGTTCTTGACCTTAGAGAAGAATTCCTGGAGGGCCTTCGACATTGTTGCACTTGCTGATAGCCGTGTAGTCACTTTTTAAAAGGTACGGACAAGGTTCTGGAGAGCTTCCAGGTGGAAAGGCTGTTTTATGATGAGCAAGGACGAGGATAGTCTGGGAATAATCAGAGAATAAGAGGAAAGATGAAGGCTTTTGAAGGGTTTCCAGAAAGCTAGCCAGAATGATTAGTCGTTCTTAGGGAGCCGCTATGCCTATGACTCAACGGGAGCTAGCAAATTGGGCTGCCAACCCGCAATTTGTACTGCCACTAAGGACGCGCTAAATGCCTAACATCCTCCTTCTATGTAAGCTTTGCAATCCTATCGAAGTGCCCCAAAGGAAACGTGATTCGTAGCCTGTCAATGGGCGAGCGAGGTACCAGACGACTTTGGTCTTGGGCGCAATACGCAGGAACAGCCCGACGTGTCAGCTTCCGCAGGCTAACCATACGGCACTCCTCGTCAATCGACGTGGGTAGAAAAGCAAGATCGGCAACGCTCACGATCCCTGAGATGCCAGTAGGCGAGCAATATGTGCCCACCTGGTCACTGGCCGCAGAAACAAAGCTATCACCAATTGACTGTAAGCAAAGCCCCGGTCTTCACTCCATTCATCCGTTCGAGAGCTAATGCCTCTGATACGACTTTAGCACTCGATCCTTACATATACACGAGCGGGCGATGGTTAAATCAAGACAAACTAGAGCGCGAGTCACGCTACATCCAATTTGACTTTGCAGCGCTTTGCAAGAAGGCCGTCGAGCTGTGCCCAGGAGCGGGGAGAGTTATCCGATATGAGAAGAAAGAAGGAGGATTCAACAGGTCCTTCGTCATCATCATGGATAATGGAACGAAGGTCATAGCCAGATTGCCGACTTGCGTCGCAGGTCCGCGACGATTGACAACGAACTCTGAAGTGGCGACGATGACCTACCGTAAGCACGAGTCCCTATACTGGCTAGAGATCTGTGGCAACTGCTGAACATTAACTGCTATAATCAGTAAGGTCGCATACTACGCTCCCCGTGCCTGGAATCCTTGACTGGAGCGACGACAGCTCAAACCATATCGGCGCCGAGTACATTATCATGGAACATGTCGCGGGCGTCCGGCTGCATGAGAGGTGGTCCACGATGACTGGCCAACAACACATGCTGTGCGTTAAAGCGCTATCGATGATGATCAAAGAGATGGCGGCAATTGCGTTTCCAGGTTATGGGAGTTTGTACTTCTCAGATGCTCCGATCAAGCCACATTTGAAGCTAGAGTTGGCCGACGGTTTCTGTTTGGGACCCCACTGTGGAGCGACGTATTGGAACTGTAATACTGATGAAGCTAGAATCTATGGCGACAGCAATCACAATCGAGGCCCGTGTGAGTCAATTCTTTTCTCGTTTCGTCCAACATCTTCCCTTATCATCGAGGCTTATGGATGTATAATCTAGGGCTGGATTTACCCAACTATTGCTCCGGCCTCATTGACACGGGATTCTCTCGAATTCCAAAGGCAAATATCCAGACAGATAAGAGGCTACCCTATCAAGGGTCTATCGAAGAGCATATCCGTCTGCTGAATATCAGTCGAGAGGTCATCGAGAGACTAATAGAGAGTCCGCTCATTCAGAACACAGCGTCCCCAACCTTACTTCACGCAGACCTACATAAGAGAAACATTTATGTGTCGGACGAGGACCCTACACTCGTCACAGGCTTGATTGACTGGCAATCTACAAGCGTTGAGCCAGCATTCATTTACGCGAACGAGACGCCTGACTTTGCCGCACATCCCGACCATGTCCCACTGGCCGACGACGGCCGAGAAACGCCAGCAGGGAAAGGAGAAACTGTTGAAGACAAGAAATACAAGGACGCCTTACTCTGCAGTCAGACCTTTGATGTTTGCATGAAGGGTTTCGTTCCCAAGCTACGTGCTGCTAGGGCACTCGACGACACGCTATTGAAACCTTTCCGCTACTGTCACTCTTCTTGGAGAGACAGCGCGGCCGCAGTCCGGCAGGAGCTGATTGAAGTCTCCAAGAGCTGGAAAGAGCTAGGATTGGCGGGTTCATGTCCATACCTCCCGACTGAGGAGGAGTTGGTTGAGCACAAGAAGCAATACGAAGATTTTGAGACTGTACAAAAATTGAAACTATGGCTCATACGCACCTTAGACACGAATTCTGATGGTTGGGTCCCTGCTGACGCCTGGCAATGGTCGAAGGTAGCGCACAGGGAAGCCTTCGAAGAATGGATGCAGACAGCTAGAGATGCAGAGGGAACAGGCAAGGACGACATGACTGAGGAAAAGGCGAGAAGAATGTGGCCTTTTGATGAGGGATGATAGGTTGTGGCGTGGGAGCAAAAACCCCCAATTCGAGGGAAATTGTGTGCCACCGCATCCGTTTCGCTCTGCGGCTTCATGCTGAATCCCTATTCGTGCTATGCGCCTCTCAAATCGCACGATCTCCGTCTCGAAGGCTCTCGCTCCTTCTTTCTTGTCGGCCATCTCCCCTCCCCACCTCTGCTCCATCTTATACCCTTACGGCTGATAGCATTGCCTACCAAACTCGATGGAGGCGGCAATTTGTGCACGACAAGTAGCGGTCGCAACCGCGGCGTCAGCCGAGCTTGCATCGATCTGGTAGTTGTGTCGGTTCGTAAGCTCTCTTGAAGGGGAAACTTTGGGCGCTCTGACGCTGCCAGATGGTCTGCGGTGGAGCAGCACCCATCCTTGAAGGCTCGTATTCATTTTGATAGTACCGTGAAAGCTGGTACCGTAAAAGATATCCTGGACTAAATTAGGAGGCTAAATACATTTTAATCTCTTGGTCGGTGGGCAGGACTGAAAATGGAGCTACGCGAAGGTTGACCGTGGCGACGGCAAGGAGTAAAACAATAGGCTTGAGGGTATAGTCATGGGTCTGAAATTACGTAAATTTGATAATTCGTCAAGCCATCACACAGTGTAGAAGTAGCCGTTCGAACCTTCTCGCCTTCTTTACCAGAACTTCGAGGACACCGGTCCACACGCAAGAATCCCCCAGGTGGCTCAGTTGTACTTCTGCTTGGAGAATTTTCCCGTGCCATCCCCATGTCATCTTTTGCGCGCCCTCTTCCTAGACTTTGCTTTTGAACCAGGTTCGTCGTTAGGTGTCGATTCTCTGCCCATGCAGTCGAAGGTATTCGTGGCTGGGTGAAATACTTCGATTTTATCTAGGCGATAATAATGCTTACGTAATCATTTATTTGGTTGATAATCCATTTCCAATAAACTCAATCCGTCATCTAAATAGCCTCGCACAAGCCTTCGTAAATCATCTCGAATTCCCTGGGATCCCGACACTTCGGTGTACATCAGCAAATCATCATGGTCGACCGGGCAAGGAGCCTTACCCATGACAAGCATTGCACCGCCCTTCTTCCTTTCCTTTGGCCCGCTTAGCATCTTCACGGATGTCAGCTTTGCTTCACCAGGCCCTGAAACTCCGCCTACGAGCGTGCCTCTATCCCAATTTTCTCCTCCCTTTTCTAACGTTATAAGCATCGCGGCTGACTTATTCGATTTATAATCTCTTGATACTTCCGCTCGTAAAACATCATCCAGATTCATCATTCCCTTATAAGTAGAGACTCGCCGGTATTAGCCTTCGTTTAGTAAGCTATACTTACTACCTCCGGACGTATAGTAGATAGAAATGCGTAAGATCTAAACGGGTTAATAATGCTAATTTTAGGATGAATCTTGTATTTTACGTACGTAGCTGTCATCTAGTACATCGTCCTTCAAGGCCTGATTCAAAATCTCTTACGCCGGTATCCTATCCTCTACTATTATTAGCGGCTAATCTATTAACTAATAACCTACGCACTTACTAATATTTTCTAATTACTAGATCAAGCGAACTCGCTATATACGGGTAGTGAAGTTATTATAGCCTTAGATCAGTTATTATAAATATAGTAATTAAGCGACTATTCTAAATCCCGAAGCGATTATAAGAACTCTTTTAAATTCCCCTAGAGGAGCGCTGGCCCCATGCGGACCAGTAAATAATACTAGACAGAAATCACTCCAATTAGATCCGCCTTCGTACCTAGCCAGCCGCTGAAGTTTGGAGGTGAATCCTTTCTAAGGGTTAATTAATAAGTCTAGATTC
>JAABUL010003227.1_pt1 | contig 24747 bp, 40 predicted proteins | sample 5559151 | NCBI WGS metagenome assembly JAABUL01 (sample SAMN10711876, study PRJNA513368) | rock metagenome | isolation source: Antarctica rocks | place: Antarctica: Victoria Land, Pudding Butte sud | reverse complement strand
GGGGCTCAGCACGCACACCTTGCCGCCATACTTCTGCAGCAGCGCGATGACTTCCATGTGATCCCCCCGCACCGCATCCTGCACAGCACCGTCACCATGGGCACGTATCAACAGGCCAGACACTCGTGTGTAGTCCCTCTCGCTGCGTTCGTCTGCTCACGTTTCACTGTGCGCTTGTCGCTTTCTGCTGTTTTCACACAATGCTGCGCAAATCATGGACAAGCAGCGCCGGAAAACGTCGTAAATGGGCGTCGCGAACGCAGCAGAAAGTTGCGCACCGCAAGCGGCGTGCGGCCGAATTTGTCGACAGGACTGGGCGGCACGCGCTCCACCTTCAGCAGCCACTTGCACACCTGGTAGCAGCCATGCACCGCTGCCGCGTGGCTGCGGGGCAGATAAGTGATGTTTCAGCCAGGATGATTGTACGTACCCCCTGTCCTGTGCGCCATGGCATGCAGGGCGAGCTCAATGCCGTGCAGGATGCAGACGGGAATCCGGGCATGGTACAACACATCGTGCAAGCACAAATTCTTCTGGTGAATGTCACTCACAGTGGCCTGCGGCAGTCCCAGTCCTGGCAGTCGGTGATGTCCGCGTTGTACAGCTGCTTGGCGGTGCGCGCCAGGATGGTGCACCGCTTCAGGTCGCCCACGCTCGCAAAGAACATCAGCTCCTGTGTGTGTACAAGCCAAGTTTCCGGTTTGTAGAGACGTCAAAACACATCAGCTGAGCGCGTTCAATGCTGTCTGCGGTGGGCAGATCTGACTGTTGCATGTGCACAGCTGCAGCAGGCTGCAGTCCACAGCATTCTCTGGTGCAGCTGCAGAGAAGGGTCGTGACCAGCTGCTGACCTGCTTGGCTCGCCGGACTGCTGCTGAAACGCCGTGCAGGCTGTCTGCAGTGCTCATCCCGCTGTCTGCTTCCAGGCTGGACCCCAGCACCTTGCATGGAAGCAGCAAAAAGGTTCCTCAGACTCCTGGCAAAGCCCAAGCTCGACCGCATTCAAATCGGCATACGAGCCAGCAGGCCAACCTGCCAGGGCAAAGGTGTGCACGTTGCACGATAATTTGCTGACCAGCAGTCCGGTCGTGCAGCAACAGAGCTTGAGGAGCACCTTGGGGGTGTCAATGGACGAGGGGACGGACGTTCCCGGCGCGTGCATCCCTGTGGCGGAAGCGGACGCCGAGGCCGCCTTGAAGGGGCTGGACGACGGCAGCGGCGGCTCCTCGCTGGGCGACTTGCTGCCGGGAATAGGCTGCGGCTTGCTGACGGGCGCGGGCGCAAAGCCGTCGGTCTCGTCGCGCGGGCTGCCGCTGGCCCTCGTGTCCGGCGCCTCCATTTTGCGGAGCGCGGGGTCGGGGCCGCCGTCGTTGGGCAAGCGGTCCGCCGGATTAAAGGCGCTGGAGGGCCGGCGGCCGTTGTCGCCGTCGGCCGGCTGGTGCGGTCGAGTGCCAGCGCCGGAGACGCTGGAGTCGGCTTCCTCTGCGCGCAGGGACGCAGATTCCTGCACCGTCGGCATCGATTGCGGCGCGCTAGCCTGCCGCTCCAGCCCCGACTTGTGGTTGGCCAGGCTCTGGGCCAGCATCGCGGCAACGACAGTCGGCGGGCGGCGGCGCTGGCGCTGTCAGCAGCGATGTGTTTTGGCGGCGCGCCGCACACTGTGACGTGAGTTCGCGCCGCGCCGCTGACGAGGCCTCTGTGGGCCAGCGCCAGCGCCTTGCACCCAGTGCACTACTGGTTTCAAGGCTCCATGGTCGCCTCTGTTGCGGCACAGGCTGCGATGCTGCTGCGCTGCCACTTACCAGGGATGCTGTACCCTTGAGGCGTGACTCGGCACTGCAGCAACGCAGATACGGACGGCAGCTGCAACAGGTAGATGCAGGAAGTATGACTGAAGCTATGCAGGCCGATCCAGGCCTAGCACTTCGACGGTGCACCGCACGCTGCACCGCACAAGAACAATGACTGAGGTTTGTACGTGCAACAAAGAACGGCGCAACCGGCACGGGTCCAGTCAGCGCGATCCTGTGACACCAGCAGAGTGATGCGATGAGTGAGGCCAGCCGTATCGCTGCAAATTCACTCTAGACTCCCAACTCGGAGAACCCCGCATGTCGTGCTTAGTCACGTGGGCACAACAGCAGTTACCCGGCGTTTCCAGCGCAGTTTTCGTTTCACACAAAGTTGCGCAATTTTTGACCTATTGGACCCTTAGCTCCTGGCAAAGCCGCTGCTCGCCTGCACTTGTGCACTGGTACATCCTAGAAATCTCAAAAGCTCCGACACTCTGCTGACGCAAGGCAGACGCCCTTGACTTGCGTGCACGCTCTCTCCTAGTCGTAAAACAGGCTCAGAAACCTACAAGTCATGTCGGAGTAGCTCATACGCCTTGGGCGTGCAAGATGTCCAGCGCCAGGATGGTGAGCCGGCGCCCTGTCATGCAGCCATTGTTGACGCCGGTCGGGAAGGCGTACCGCACAGGAGATGCTCAATGTGCTTCATAATGCGCAGGCAATGGTGGTGCGGCGACTGCACCTCTTTCAGCACCGGCGCGCGCCCTGCTGCTGCGCCGCCGCCTGCAGGAGCGGCGTCAGCCTGCCCTCGCCACAGTGGCAGGTGCAGCCTTGTCAAACCGGAACCGAAAGTTATTGACCGTAGCGTGAAAACCTGCTTGACATGCCTAGCATTGATGTTTGGCTGTACATCTGACATTGTGGGTTTGACTGCGCGCAGACGGCACGTCCATTTTCAGCGTCCACAGAGCCGCATCCGCTGCGGTGGACGCGCCGCAAGCGCAGCGCAGTCGAACGGGCAGCTGGCATTGGCGCTGACGCCGCGGAAGCAACAGCGCATCGGCAGGCGCGTGCAGACGAGCAACAGGCAACAGAGGGCGACAACGGCAGTGCAGCGGAGGGCGACTTAGCCTTGCAGGGCGCGTCTTCGTCCGCAGCTGATGGCGAGTCGCAGCCACGCCGGCTGTCGCAGCTGCCCATCGGCGCGTTCCAACGGCTACCGCAGGCAAGTGCTGCCTGCAGCGGTGGCCAGATTGAGAATGATGTCTGACGCTCGGGTCAAAGGGCTGTCTGAGATTCCGGTACAGCAGCGAAAAGGCTGTGTGCTTTGCCGTCCCCTTGCAGGTGCAAGTGGCCAGCGAGCAGCTGACGTCGGCGATGCGCAAGGCGCAGCGCATTGCGTCCAGCAAGACCATCAAGAACGAGGCCGCCAAGGCGCGCAACAGGTGCGCTGTCTTAGGGTGCAGCAGCTGTCGGCCTGCAGCTACAATTCCCTATAAAATCCTGCTGCATGAGTCAACAGGGACAGCTATCCGACATGCCAACGAGATAGCAAGCAAGCTGACAACACTCTTTCTTTGCCGGTCACTCCAGGACGGCGCGGCAGATGGACTCCGCCATGAAGGCGCTGTCGGCGCCGCTGTCGGCCTATGTCAAGGGCTTCCCGCCGCCAGGGCGGCTGCACCCCTTCGAGCGCGCGCTGCTGGATCTGACGGTGGGCGAGGATCGCTACGCGACGGTGCTGGCGCGCGTCGATGCGCTACGCCGGAAACTCACAGAGGTGCATAGCTTGCATCATCGCCTCAAAGGCTGCATTGTGGCAATCAATACGCAGCGGTACCCACGGGCAAGCGAAGCTACACGACAGTGCTGGCGGGCAAAACTCATGGAGGGCGGCATTCCATAAGGCTTCTACCTCAGGACAGATGAGGAGGTCTAAAAACCAAAGGAGGTGCACCTGACCCAGTGCCGGCTCACATGGGGCGGCTGTCAATAGCTCCTCGGTTTCGGCTCTTCATGATGGGCTCCACGTCCACAAACCCACTTTGGGGGGTAAAATCACCACAGCAGGCAGGTCGGCAGAGGCGTTGATCTGAGTGGCTTGGAGTCTCTCTAAAGTCGTCTCACTCAGACGCCTCTGTCAACTTCCTACAACTTTAAGCCAGCCGCTTTGTCGGGCTGCTGCACATGCATGAATGGACACCTGCACAACTGAGCCTGACGAAGTGAAGGAGAACCCAAGCTGGACTTACTGGAGTCCTCTTTTCTAGCCAGGCGCTGGCGACAGTGAATGAAAGCTTTCAGAGCCAGCAAGCAGCATCAGTCCAAGTTTCGTCTTCAGATCTGGGTATGCAGGTGGACTGAAGCTACGCGGGGCGCGCCACGCGTGTGGGCTCCGAGACGGTGGCGCTGGCGACGGCGGAGGACGATAGCTAGGGGTTCTAGAGCTCGCTGTTCACCACCATTGTCCGATCACTTCAATGCACCTTGCACAACAGGTAGGCAAGAGCTCCGCGGCGCGCGCCGCGCGGGCGGGCTCCGAGAAGGTGGCGCTGGCGCTGGCGGTCCACGCAGCGAGGGCTTTGCGACGCTGGAGGCCCAATTCGCTACTCAACCAGCTCTATCAATGGCAATCGTTCAGCTTGAGACCCTCTCACTATCACCCGCAGTCGGGCAAGAGCTACGCGGCGCGCGCCGCACGGGCGGGCAGCAAGAAGGAGGCGCTGGCGACGGCGGACGAGGGTTTTGCGGTGCTGGAGGCCCTGTTCAACAAGTCGGGCGCCGCAATCGACGAGCTAGTGGGCGTGGCGCGCGCGCTCCGCCGCCTGCCGCTCGTCGACCCCTTCCTGCCCACGGTGAGTGCTCCACTGACATGGATATTGAGTCGTAAGCAACCCAAGAGGATCAGATGTTCATGAGGGTGAACGCAGCCATGCGCGGCCTGGTGGGCGTGGCGCGCACGCTGCGCCGCCTGCCCCTCGTCGACCCCTTCCTGCCCACGGTAACAGCTCTGTTGATCTGCTTTCGTTTGCTCTAAACGCCAAATCAGAGAGTTTCCGAGGACTGAGAGTGGTCCGTGAGACTGAAAGTGGCCATGCACCGGCCTAGTGGGCGTGGCGCGTGCGCCGCACCGCCTTGCCGCTCGTCGACCCCTTCCTACCCACGGTGAGTGCTGCATCTCTGATGTGGAGGCGCACAAATGTGACAGCGTCAAACAATGCGAAGGAAATGCTGCGGTAATACAGCGAGCTAGCAGGGGCCTCAGCTGTGCTACCTAGCCTTACTTTCGTTTGTGCTCACTCGTGAAGCACTCGACATTCGAGGGAGTGAGTGTCCTTCTCACCTCAACTGCAGTCGATCACACATACCAGCAGTCCACTGGAGGTGCGGTGCGGTGCATGTTGACAAAACGGAGAACATTGCGCAGGTAGCCCTGGTGGGGGCGCCCAACGTGGGCAAGAGCAGCCTGGTGGCGCTGCTGTCGAGCGGCGCGCCGGAGGTGTGCGACTACCCCTTCACCACCCGCTCCATCTCCATGGGCCACTTCTTCGTCTCGGGACGCCGCCACCAGGTACGTTGCTCATTACTGGATATGGTCATGGGAGTTGACCGCATTGATGTGACTTGCCTGCACTCGCAACACATGTCGAGGAGACATCCTCTGCTGCGGGACTTGCTGGACTTCACGAGTTCTGTCACGGCAACCAGAGGGACCAAGAGTCTTGTGGTGCACAGCATGCATCCTATTTTCTGCAGAACAACCAGCATTTCAGGACAATGTAGATGGGTACAGCTGAGATGCATCAGGTGACGCACACACCGGGACGCTGCAGCGGCCGGAGGGCGAGCGCAATGGCATGATCACACTCGTGGCGCTGCAATGGCATCATCACACTCGTGGCGCTGCCGCTCCTGCCCACAATGGGAGTCCTGTCACTGAATTCACAATTGCGGATGCAATGCCCAGGTGACGGACACGCCGGGGCTGCTGCGGCGACCGGAGGGCGAGCGCAACGCGATGGAACGCCTCACACTTGCGGCGCTGGCGCACCTGCCTACCGCGGCCGTCTTCGTGGCGGACCTCACCGGCGAGTGTGGCACCTCCGTGCCCGACCAGTGGGCCATCAGGTGTGAATGTGACGCTCCCAGCTGCGCACTTTTGCGCAGCTTTTGCGACCGATGTCTGTCGATGTGGGACACCACGAAGCAATAGAGTCGGGGTCCCAGCACCAATGACCAAACTATGTCGAAAGCTGCTGTTGCACTTTGCGCGAATAGCGCCGCCTTTGCTCACAACCATTGCAATGATGAAAACCGCCATGCCATGCACGTCTCGCTGCCTGTGCTGAGACATGCACTATCCCTCTGCAGGCAGCACCTGCGGGCGCGCTTCCCGGGGAAGCTGTGGCTGGACATCCTCAGCAAGGCGGACCTGCTGGAGGAGGAGTTTGACGAGGCCGACAGCTTCCTGGCAGCTGCATCCGCCGCGGCAGAAGACGGTGGCCACGCGGCACCAGTAGACAGCCTGGCGGCAGGCAAGGCTCCAGCAGCCGCCGCCAGCGCCGCGGCAGACGCCGCACCTGGCGGCAGCGCCGGCGGCGGCGGCGGCCATGCGGCAGCGGAGGATGTGCAGTCGCCGGTGCCTGTGAACGATTCAGATGCCAGCCAGGCCGTGGACCACAAGGGGCGACGAAAGGTGTGGGACAGCAGCGGCAATGCGGCCGGCGGCGGCGTCGGCGGCTCGATGACGGCGGCGCAGATGGCGGCGGCGATGCCGCACGCGCTGCGGGCGTCCGCTACCACCGGCCTAGGCATCGAGGAGATGAAGGTGGGCGTCTTCTTACGACTTTTGTCATTCCTTGTTCATTGCGATTACTCGTGCATCTTTGTTCCTGTTCTAGCAAGTGCCTTCTAGACAGCAGTACACAGGTTGAGAGCACACAGTGTGAAAGGATGGAAGGAGCTCGATTGCCCTGTAATGCGCCTGCACAAGCGGCTGTACTACTGCTTTTGGCAGCGGTAGTGGAGGATGCTGTTTACTGCTCGCATCTCAGTGGCACATGTCCCCACCACTTGCAGCAGAGCCTCCACAGATGTACAACACTCAATCAACTGAATGTCTGGCGCCGATGTGGCAATTGCGTCGCAGGAAGAATCGAGCCAGATTGGTGGACCGGCTGAAACAGAAGCTAAGCACTACTGAGTGCTTACTGCAGGCGGCGACGGTGGCGCTGCTGTCGGAGCAGGCCTTCAGGCAGCAGCTGGCCACGGGGCACGGCCCCAGCGGCCCGGAGGGCACCTTCGACAGCGCAGCCGGCAAGCGCGAGGTGGACCGCGGCCTGCTCGGCGGCGTGACGCCGCAAGCCGTGGCGTAGGAAACGATACCCACAGCACACACTGTCACATCAATTTAGCGGAGATACCGAGGTATATGTACGCTTTGGCGACAGGAGGATACGCGTTAGGGGGCAGCCTCTGTGCAAATGCCCTGCTCGAGTGCAGGCTGCGTTCTGCTGCAGTACTTACAGCACCAGCAGGCCAAGGGATGGTGACGTATGGCACGGCTTTCCCTGCCGTACCTGATGACGCAAGCGCAGTCTGCCGGCGGGTTCTGTCGGCCAGCAGCTGGAATTCGGGTGAAACCGCGGCAATTTGGCAGCCATGGCATCACGAGCTGCAGGATCCTGTCCCAGAACCCGCCCTGGCTGTGCTGTCCAGGCCTCACGCGTGCGGCGCTGCACAGGACGGCTGCCAGCCGCTTCGCCAGCCTGCAGAGTTCTGGGAGATTCTGCGGGCAGCACCTTCTGAGAGCCGCTGGCTTTCGATGCGTGCACAGATGTTGCTCATCGCAGGCCACCGCGAGCTGCAGGCTCTGCAGCTGTGAAACATGCTCCTGCTGCTCCGTGCCATAATCATCTGGAAGTTGGCCCCTGCTGCCGCCACTGGAACCCTGTCTGTGACTGGAGTTCTTCTGGGTCTGTGACTGGGGTTCTGGGTCTGTGACTGGGGTTCTTGGCAGGAGGAACAGGGCTGCAGCTCTTGCTGCTGCTGCGAATGCACGCTGGAGAGCTTGAGCACCTCGATGCTGCTAGTGCTGCGGTCCCTTCTGCCGTGGCAACGCTGCTCATTGCGTCTGAGGCGCCTGCTGTTGCGGCTGCGCCCTGGTCCTCTGCTGCTGCGCACATGCCTGCGCCCTCGGTGTCTGCTGCAGCTGCAACTCCCATCGCCGTGCCTCGAGCGGTTTGAGTGGACATGCCTGTGGCGGCCGCGACTGCAGGTGCGGCTGCGGCTGCGGTTGGACATGCGACCGGTCGCAGGGCTGCAGCTCTTGTACCTGGCTCAGTGTTTCCGCTCAGCATGCCCACCACGGCGGTGTTTGCGGCTGTAATTGTGCCTGTCGCTGCGACTGTGACTGCGAGTCCGGTGGCCATGACGCCGCGAGCGGCTGCCACTGAATCCGTTATACCTGTGTCTGCGACCGGCTCTGCGACTGTCATCCCTGCTGCGTCTGCGGCTGCAACTGCGGCTCAGAGAAGACCCATGCCCGTGCATGTGTCTGCCTCTGCGACTGCCAAATCTTCTGGCCTTTGCAACTGCCGCTGTAGCCGTGGCTGCTGCAGCCGGCGCTGCTGTTGCTGTCTGTGCTGCTGCTGCGGCCGCAGCCGCTGTTGCCTCAGCCTGCCCTCCGACGGCGCCATTCGCTGGCACATACTTCTGGCTGCCGCCGCTGCCGTACTTGCCTGACAGCGGCTCAGCATCTTGGAAGGTGGAAAGCCTGGCGGCATGCAGAGCCTGCAGCCTGCGGCCAAGCTGGGTGCGACGGGTCGGAAGCTGTCGACCGCCGTCATCTTCTGCTGTTTGCGGGGCAGTCTGTTGCACGTCCAACTTGCGCAGCTGTTGTCTGCTGTGCATTTCTGCAGGCGGCCTTTCTGCCGGCAGCCACGCAGTCATCCACCCATCCATGACTTGAAACTATACTGGGTATACAGTGTTCAGCTCATGCAACCCATCATGTATGCGCTGCAAACTTGTGTCAACTCCTGCGTTTAATGTCAGGCGGTGTCCTTCAGCGCTGAAATACACCGCCTGACATTAAACGCAGGCGGTAAACGCAGGCGATTGCACAAATAAACGATGCCACATCATAGGCTCATCATCATATCATGATTTGCACTAGCACCAGAGAAGGTTGTAATCATCGATCCAGCGTTTGGCAAAACTTCATGTTTATTGTTGGCCAAAACGCAAAACAGCGGAAGCAATTTTGTGCCTCGAAACTTCCGCCGATTTTCCCGCCAGATCCCCCTGTCCCTGTCAGGAATCCGAGAACGCCTCGAAGCGAGGGTTCTTTTGCTTCCACGAGGCGCAACCAGCGGCAATCAGCCGCGAGCAGCAGAGATGTGTCTGTCTAACGATCGCTTGTCGCCACACCGACTGGGAGGGAAGGGAACGCAGCGCAGCTCGTAGGGCGAAGTTTACCTGCGCGCAAAAATCTTACGACAGCAACACGGCCGAAACTTCCTGAAGAGAAGCAGCGAGAGCACGCGTTGAACAGCGAAGAACGGCAAGTGGACCTCTCCATGCAGGCTGCCGCACCATTGCCGGTCACATGCGCGCTGCATTATGTCTGTTGCAGGATGAAAATTGACTCTGGTTGTCCTGAAGCTCGCTGTCACCTTTATCACTACAGGCAAGCAAGATGATGACACATGCCTCCTGGCACCATGTGCCTCTGGCAGCACTGCTGCTGGCAGCAGTCGTCTGCTGCGGCGCCTCCTGCCTGGACAGCACAGCCGCAGCCTCCAGCAGCAGGTTCCAGGGCGCGGGCAAGGCGGCGCTTGGCAGCGGCAAGCAGCCTCCAGCACGCCAGCAGACGTCTGATGCCCAGCAACAGGCTGTGGGATGCAGTTCACTGCCGTGCGCTGCCGCCCCAAAGTGCTGCACCCGCGGCCGTGGCGCCCACAGCACCTCGAGAGGCGGCGGAACCGGCGCAGCAGCCGGCGCTGCCCAGAGCATTCCCCGCAGCAGCACTGGCTACAGACATACGGACAGCCGCTTCCCACCATCTGCTGCTTCAGCCATCTGGGACCCGCCAAAGCACAAAGGCAGTGAGCCGGCGCCGGCGCCGCTCAAGCGGCAGCAGTACGACCGCTATTCTGGCGACACGGGCGCGGAGGCACGGGACCAGCAGCTTCCAGGCGGCTGCATCATGCGGCAGTCGCTGTTTCACGGCAAGATTGTGGCCACGATGCTGTGCCCTGGCAAGGAAACTGACGGCAACGGAGAAGGGCAGCATGTATCATTCCAGCAAACGGCAGTGGGCAGCAGATGCGGCGCTCGCGACCGGGCAGCCGGCGGCCGCCGCGTGGCAGTCTCCGGACCCGCAATTCTGCCGGTGCCGCCGCTGCCTGAGCAGGCAGCCGGCTCCAGCTTCGCAGAGCAGGCGCCTCCAAAGCTGCGAGCAGACCGTCCAGTCGCCTTTCTGCCGGACGACCTCCTGCAGATGGCCTGGGAAGCGGCGCTGGCGGCGGCAGAGGATGCCGAGGAAGGCGACTCACAGCAGTTTCAAGTTGAGATCCAGATGCAGTCTTCTGACGATGACGAAGAAGTTGATGATCAAGCTGATGAGGATGGGGATGATGGTGAGGAGGAAGAAGACTTCGATGACGCTGACGGCGATGAAGAAGCGCAAGAAGAGTTTGAGGCTGAGGATGAGCTTCACTGCGGCAGCGAAGACGACGCTGAGAACGACGCGGGTGGCTTCTGCATGTTGGACGATGACGAAGATGAATTCTTGAAGGAGGGCCTGTCTGTCAGCGGCACACTGGCCGTCCTGGCGGTGCTAGGAGTGTGTGCTGCCCTCTACTTCGCACGCGAGGTGAGATGCGTTTTGACAGCGGCCCGCTTCACAACGTGCAGATGCATCAAGCTGACATCACGAAGCTCTTTATCTACATAATGTGCTCAGTACGTCGTTGATTTGCCTCCCGGAAGCTGTAGCTGTAGAATTTTGATTCTTCTGATGCAGTGTCAGCACAACGCTTCTTGTCGCCATGCAGGTGGTCAACGACTGCATTCGAGCAGTGCAGGCGCCGCTGAAGGAGGCTGCCATCTGGACGCTGGTCTGGCTGTTGGACTTGCACAGCCACCTGGCCCGTGCGGGGGCACTGCTGCAGCCATTGGCCGCCGCTGCGGCAGCATGGGCATTGGCGCCGTTCTGTGCAGGCTGGCGATTCATCTGCAGTGCCGCAGCAGAGGCAAAGCGCTTGCTGCCTGCCACCAGGGCTGCTACCAAGACAGCAGCTGCACAGACTGGCGGCACCAAGGCTGCAGCGACAGCCAAGGAGCTGCCAACCCAGAAAGCGCCCAAGCAGAAGCTCGGCAATGCGACTGCACAGGCTCGGCGGATCAGCAGCCCTGGCATCTCCGAAGCTACGGCTGCAGCGGCCAAGCGCAGCCGGCGGGCCCGGCGGCAGCAGATGCAGGAACAAGATGCAGCTGGCAAGAGGGCGGCGGAAACCGCGGCTCCTGCCAAGACTTTCGAAGACAATGCCGAGCTGGCCGCGGCTGCTGCGTCTGTGAAAGCTGAGCCCGCTTCAGCTGCAGAGCATATGGCTCAGCCGGCGGAGCCTTCCAAACAGCCTGCAGTCCTGCTCGACCGCCCAAACGCGCGTGTGCCGGCAGCCGCAGAAGTGTTGGAGGGCTGCGCCTGCGTCAGCAGCAGTGCTGGCGGCGGCAGCACAGACAACACGGAAGTGCGGCAGGGTGTGGAGGCTCAGGTGATTGCCCGCCTTCGCCTTCCGCAGCGCATATCGCCATGCTGCAGCGTTCGCAACACAGCATTGCTGAGCGGCAAATCGGCGAGGTTTGGTATTGCACTTAGATACGTAGTTTCATCAACTGATTATGATGCAGGAGGATGTTGGGGCTTATTTTGTGGGGGCTGCTGCCTCTGTCTGCGAACCTGCGGCCCTGAGTGAGCCGCTGCAGCCGCAGCCGGAGCCCCAGGCATTCAAGCTGCCAGCAGCGCAGGCCGCAGCCTTGGGTGCCGCAGCCCGCAACACGACCGCCGCCGCTGCCGCTGCTGCCGCCGCCGCTGCTGCCGCTGCTGCCGCTGCTGCGGCGACAGACAGCCAGTGCGTGATGTGCCTCGATGCGCCGTCGAACGTGATCCTGGCGCCATGCGGCCACCAGTGCCTCTGCAGGCGCGGTTTACCACCCCTCTTTGGAGGCGCCCGCCTCCATCAGCAGCATGAACTGTCTCGTTCGTGTCTGGTTGGCAGTGCGTACATGCCGGTTTCTGTTCGTCATCCAATATGACAAGCGGGGTCTCGTTGAACGCATGCGATTCTGAGGTGGTTTGTGGTGGAGTGCAGGGACTGCACACTCATCCTGATGGCGTCATGCCAGGTCTCAGGCCGCTGCTGCCCCATCTGCCGTAAACAGGTGCACTCACTTTGGCTACCTGAAGCCTGCCTGAGTGCGCATCATCATCCCGAATACTGCTGCCTGAATAGGACTTGCTGCAACACACGACACTGTCCAACAGGCACATATGCTTGCGCGCTGTGTGATGACGCCTAAACTGTCGTGCTCATGCAGATCGACAGCTTCGTGGCCCAGGTCTTCAGAACCTGAGGAAGTTGTTGTCCCGGCATAGAGCGGCATGAAGCAACAGGCCTGGGTCCTCCTAGGTCGTCTCTCTCGAGCAGTTGATCGGCAGTTGCCGCCGCACGGGTGATGCCTCACAGAGGCGTCGCAATGCAGACTGTAAAGGTCTTGGAACGACCGTTCAATTTCTGCACGAAGTCTCTAGCAGGGCATGAACATATTGATGCGATGCACACAAGTGCGCCAGTTGCACTAACCGACGCATTTGTCAAACAGCAACGCGAGCTGCATTAACTGCTGACACGTGCAGTGAATACAGTTCCACCATGTCCACAACAACATGATGCAATGTTTTACGTGCGCCGCAGGCATAGCCTGACTGTGCGGCGACATCTGCAGTGGCCAGGTTCCTGCTCTAAACGTGCATACACACCGAAAAGAAAAGTGCACTACTGACATCGAAGTATCGAAAAGCATCGAAGTACGATCCTTCATGATTTCGCCACCCGTTTCGCCGATGGATCAGTCCCAGCTGATGAGTGTGGCGTCACATGGCACGCCGTCGTGTGCCGCGCCAACAGGGGCATGCTGCAAACCCGAGGACTCCTGTGAGATCATAAGCTGCATCGACAATGAAGAAGTTGTACACTGCCACTACCGAACTCACGCACGATTAGTGTGAGATGGAAAGTGCATCAGTAGCGAGCATCCTTTCGTGAGCACACCCTGCTCTGCCGGGCCCAGGGGCTTCCCGACCGCGGGCGCACGGCCAGGCTGCAGCTGCTGCTCACGCCGCTGCTGCGCTAAAGACTGCTGCAAGTTGGGCGGCTGCACGTGCTGCTGCGCCTGTGTCTGCAGAGCTGACGGCGGTGGCGACTGCCGCGGCTGCTCCGCCGGCGGCAGGCTTGGTGGCGGCAGAGCCGGTGTTGACTGCTGCAGGGTGGGCCCCAGTGGCGACGGCGGGGGCTGCGAGGGACTGCTGATGGGGCTGCTGGCTTCAACGTCAACCACCGCCGCCGCCATCTCCAGTATGCTGAACATCATGCACACTGGCGTCTCCGACAGCACCCTCGTCCTCCATGACCACCTCAGTGCCGGGAATGTAGCAGCTGTCTCCAGATTTCTCGGAGCCTGCTTCAGCAGCAGCAGCCGCTGCTGTGCCGCCGCCGCCGCCGCTGGACTGCACAACGCTGACGTGCAGCTTGCACACAGCCAGTAATATGTCGTGTGTTCTTGATTCATAGCCCCAACACATAATCATAGCCCCAGCACAGAGAAAATCTGCTGTGGACAGCCATCGCCGCCGTCTGTGCATAATTGGGATCCAATAACTTAAGCCAGACCACATCATCAGGAGCCCATAGCGCTCTGTGAACTTGACTAGGCAAGCACTCAAGGACCACAGAATGACAAACAGCAGCGAGGAGTGATAGGGTGTTCACCTGTGGCGATCGTCGCTCCAGCGGTCCAGCAGCAGGCTGTCGCAAGGGCCGTTGTCCAGAGCGCACACCGTGGTAGGCCACCCTTCCACTAGGCACCAGGCAGTCTGCCCGCTGCTGGCGTCGTGCACAGTCTCCGCGGCGGCCAAAAAGGACACGCCACTAAATCAAGCTGAGGGAACTAGCAGATGAAGCCAACATCTGCTCAAGAGGCTGAGTTGACTGACAACATTGTTCTTAAAAAGTCAGCCAAAGCGTGCTGCCCGACTGTATTTTGCGCCGATCTTCTCGCTTTGGACATGCTGTAGGAATGCTGTCAAGACTGCAAAAGGCTAGGTGAAATGTGCTGCAGACTTGCAGGGTGCAGGGCCACTCGGTGCCTTTCGCATCCATCAGCAGCAGCTCGCGTTCGGTTACTGCGCACGCAGCTGCTGCGGCATCAGCGCCGCCATCGTTGAGCGACAGCACAGCGGCCGCCGCAGCGCTGTGCGGAACACGCAGCAAGTCGTCCAACATGCCAGGCTGGGACAGCGGCACCTCCGCCGATGCCTGCAGCAAATTAGGCAGGCTCAGCGACTGTCTCACGTCAAGCAGCAATGCAGCAGCTGTGATGGCTGTTTAAAATGCAAGTTCTACTTCTGCAACGATGCTGTAGGCTGCGTCAATCTCGCCTGTCAAGATAGCACGTGTTATCTAATAAGCCTGGCACTAGATACAGAGAGACGATACAGATGGCATGTGGACAGCTACCTGACAGTGCTGCGGGATGGCGCTGGCCGCCTTGATGCCTCTGCGGCGCCGCCAGGACAGCAGCTCAGTCGCCTCCGCAAGCACGCGGCCGCCAGCGGCAACCACCACCTCAAACCGCAGGTCAGAGCTGGCCAAGCTGATGCGGCTGACGGTCAAAATGCTGCCGGCCCGCAGGCCCAGCGATTCAGCCAGCGGCCGGCAGGCGCCTGCCAGCAGCCGCCTAGGCGCCATCCTTCACGTGGCCGCCCGGCCTGGTGCAGCTCTGCCAGAAGCCGCCCGGGGTGGTGTGCAGGTCTGTGGGCCCGGCGGGCCCAATGAAGAAGATGCAGTCGGCAGGGGAGCACAGCGGCGGCTGCGCTGCGGCGGGGTCAAGGAAGAGCGTCCGCATCGCGCGTGTGGGCAGCTGCAGCTGAGCACCCGCACGCAGGCGCACGCTCGCCGGCAACAATCCGCAGCTCGTCATCAATGAACAGCTTGCGACGCTGGGCGGCCTCGGTGCGCTTGGCTGCCTCCAAAGTCGCCTGCTCTGGACGCAGCTGCCCAGGACTACCACCGCCGCCGCCGCTGCCGCCGCCGCCGCCGAGCGGTGGGCTCAGCTTGCTGAGCTGTTCAGAGGCTGCAGCGGGGCTGGCTGCGGCGGCGGGACGTTCAGCGACGGCAGCAACTTCACCGGCTGCTGCCCAGAATTGGACCACTTTCCCGCCAATACATGCACGTGATATAACGGTTCGAGATCTGCCTTTGAAGTGTGACAGGCATACGGAATAGTGCCCTATCGCTTTCCACTGAAAATGCGCCAGGCAGGTTCTCACATATAATAGATGACCGCATCATGCGTGACCGGAAACGAGGTGGTGATGTGAACACGATATGCCAGCATTGGATGTCCAGTGCGTGTGGCACACCCGCGGTGTCAACGCCTTGAGCTGCAGCTGAGCCTTGATTCCGCACCAGCCTGTGACAGGACCGCATTACACCAGCCGCCACGCACAACAACACTGAAGATGCTGAGACATCCTTCCTTAGAAAGAAGCAAGCGAATGGCAAGGCCTTCCTAGGGCCTGCAGCCTGAGTCCATCTCAGGTTTTTGATCTGCAGCTGCGGTACCCTCAGGCACCCTTCACAGTGCAGGTTCTGGTGAAGCTTCCTCACCAGAATGTGCTGTTCCTCTGGCCACGGCCGTTTTGCTGATGTATTTGAAACGTTGCTGCAAAGATCTGCTGCCGGCGAGTGAAGGAGTGTTGAGAACGTGTGGTGAGGTATTCTTGGGACTCCTGCCCGTACACATGAGGAGCCTGCAAATTGCCAGCGGCGGGGGTCGCGACATTTTCAACGCAGGTGCAAGCGCAGCCTCCAGCTCGCGCGACACTACCAAGCCTGAATTTGGCACCAAAAGGTTCAGGTTTGCGCTAGCAAGCTGCGCTATTCACGGTCAGCGGCACATGTGGAATTGGCGAAGTCAGCTCGAACGTCGGAAAGAAACGCTTGGAGTGCCTGCAGTATCGCCTATGCTATTGATCGCTGAAACATTTCTGGAGAGCCTAGCCACACACCGTCTCGTTGTGCTGCTCAATGGCTGTCACAACGGCAACCCTGCCAGGTCAAGACCTGGGCATGTGCTTCACAACTTCCCTTGCTGGCAGCCGGATCCGGCTGCCTGCGCGGCAATCATGCACCAGGAAGTCCATCGGAGCTATTTCAGCTTGCTCACCGCGCTCCGACCGGTTTTTGGCGCGCATCACACCAGCAAACTGGCCCGGTCTACCACAGGTCTGAGGAGTTCTCGCGCATGATGCTTCGTTCTGATCCGCTTGCAATCTGTTTCAACTTACTGACGGATAAAACGTGCCTGTGCGTGCTGATGGATGTCTGTCTCATTTTGCGTGCACATGCAAGCTCGCCAACGGGTCTTGACATGACTCTGCCATTGAGATCGCCTCTCATTCATGCAGCATGATTTAGTCACCTCTACGTCACCACCACGTGAGACGGCGCACCAGCAGCGCCACCGTACTGCAGCAGCAGCAGCGCCAGCCGGACATCTCCGTCACAAGCGGTGCGTCACCATCGGCGCGGGCGCGGTCGGGGCGACGAAGGCGGTGTCGGACAGCCTGGCGGCGGCGCTGGTGGCGGCTGACACGCCGCTGTGGCTGCTGGGCGTGCGGTGCCTGGGTTCTGCCGCCGCCGCGACGTGCGCCGCGATGGCCATCTCCCGCCTACTGCACCAGATCGCGGACCGTGAAGACGCCGGCGAGGTGAGGTTGCGAGTGTGCCGCGCCAGTGGCAGTGAATATCGCTGCGCGAGGTTTTCCTTTGGCCGTTGACTTGTCCTCTCCACTGTGGGTCTGCATCAGCTTGTTGGCAGCATTGCCCTGGAGCCTTTCATGGCTAGGTCATCACAGATCCGGCACCTCAGGGAGGGATCATCTTGGGCATCGTCGTACACAGGACCTGGACTGGACGATCTCGATGTCGTCCACGGAAGAGGAGCTGGAGGACCCCAATATCTTCGGGAAGCGGAAGGGCCTCTTCGGCAGCGGCGTCGATGCCTTCCTGGTGGCGCTCCACCGGTGCGGGAAGCCATTGACGGAACCCAGATTGCTGCGGCGCACGGCAGGATGATGTCAGATTTATGCGGCTGTCTCAGCTGGAGCTGCAGATTACAATTGATTGGGCTGCACACACCAGTGACCTCCCTGCAAGGCTCATCCCATACCCATCGCCAGCCACACTGAGAAAGCCTGTGCAGAAACGTAAACACAATCTCCTTGATGCGCAGGCCGGCGGCGCTGTTCATCCTGATTGTCCTTGATGTACTCCATCAAGGAGGTGGACAGATACCTGCACGAGAATGACCAACATTTACATCGAACACGAATGTGCAGGCCGGCGGCGCTGTTCATCCCGATCGTGGCGGTGGTGTACTCCATCAAGGAGGTGGAGAGCTACCTGCAGGCCATCCTGGTGTGGCAACTCAACCACAACTTCCTCTCCGAAGTCCAGCGTGAGTTCACGGACTGGCTGAGCTGTTCATCTGCAGTGTAAAGCACCGTTTCTGCGGCCCGGGGCCCACCGCTGCGCCTGTTGTTCCTCACTCTATGAGCGTTTGCTTCGTGGCATGTCCGGATGAGATGTTTATGCAAATGTTGTCAGGGCGCTGCGACACGTTGCAGACACAGGCTGCATGTGGAGACATGAGCTCGACGATGCACGTCTTCTTGCAATGCAGATGCGTCTGTGGAGGCGGCCATTGGGCTGCTGCGCGGCGCGGACCACATCATCCAGGAGATCGACGAACTGGCACTCATCGCCCTGGGGTGCGCAATTAGTCTTGTCTTGGCGCTTATCAGGAAACCCAACCAGGTGGCCACATACGCTGAGGAATGGAGCTGCATTGGTTTTTGCGCATCGTGCAGGTCGTCATGCAGCGCAGCCTGCGACTGCTGCCTTCGAAACATGTAAACAATCCCAGCACGAAAATGACAGCCCCGTGTCGCGCAGGGTCTGGGTGCTGCTGCGCTTCAAAGACCGCATCGTGCAGGTCGTCATGCAGCGCAGCCTGCGGGCGCAGGCCCGCGCCATCGGCACGGCGCGCACTTTCTGATATCCTGTACAGCCTGACTACCGCAGCAGACCGGCGCTGCACAGAGGCATGAGCATGGATGGCCTGCCAGCTTGCGGCGCCGAATGAAAGGGAATGGGCATCGATGTCTGACATGGCATCAGAATTTGTTCTTGTTGCGGGTTGCACTTTGCTTGGCTGTACAATGTCTGCATGCAGTTCGGATGACGCTGCCGCGTCCGCTGCCGCAGGAGAGCGTCAAGAGGTCGCGCGCTGCAGCCACCCTGGAGCGAGTGGTCCTGCCCTTCAGGTGTGAACGCATGTGTGAGATCCAGTCACATGTGGTTTCGGACACTGGGGCAGAGGAACCTCACGAGTCCTTGACGACAATTTGCAGCTGCAGGCTTGCTGTTGCATGATGGTGACAGTTGCTGCGCAGACGGCGATGCACACGGCTTTGCATCCCTGAAGTTGAGGACACTGTGTCGAGTGCATTTTCCCATTCTGCAGCGGCCTGGTGTCGTGGCTGGTGATGGCGGCAGGCGCGCTGATGGCGATGCACGTGGTGGGCGTCAACATCCGAGACCCTAACGAAACTCTCAGTGCTGAACTCTTACCATTTCCCGCCTGGCAGTGGCCTGGTGTCGTGGCTGGTGATGGCGGCGGGCGCGCTGATGGCGATGCATGTGGTGGGAGTCAACATCCAGCCGCTGCTGACGGTGGGCGGCGTCTCCGGCGTCGTCGTCGCGCTCGCAGCGCAGTCCGTCATGGCCAACATGGTGTCGGGTGCCAACCTGGTAAGAAACAGGAAGTATGCACACAAATCAAGCAGAAACAACAATCGAAAATTCAAATAGGGAAATCCGAATTAGCATTGTGCTCACAGTGCAGTCCGTCATGCCCAACATGGTGTCCGGCGCCACAATCTGGCGAGTGACGTGAAAAGCTGGAAAGAAAGGAGCAGAGGACAAGGACAGGAAGGCATCGGACTTCGCGTGGCTGCGCGCACATCCTTCCCGTGAAGTCAAGCTGAGCAGGCTGTAATTTCTTGCAAGGCGGGCAGTCATGGACGAACAAGCATGTCCTGCCGTCGCAGGGCCGCAGCCATGCATTTGACTCAGCGCTGTCTGCAAATTGGCTGCGTTGCAACCTGTCATGCAGATCCTCAACCAGCTGGTTGTGGTAGGCGACCAAGGGGAGACTTTCACCAGCAGCGGCGGTGACGATTGTAGCGTTTTCCACAGCATGTCCAGCTGTTCTCGCAAGCACGATGGTTGCTATTTCTCCCCACGTAGTTCCTGAGCCAGCCGTTCATGGCGGGCGTTCGTGTGAAGGTCATGACGTCTGGTGGCGGCCATAGAAGGCTCACAAAGTATTGCCAGCCAGTGTCTTCCATGACATGACTTGCGCAATCTCTCGTGCAGTTCTTGAGCCAGCCGTTCGTGGTGGGCGACCGGGTGGAGATTCTGACCAGCGGCGGCGGCAGCGTGACTACCGGCACCATCGAGCGGGTGGACCCGATGCGCACGATACTGCGCTCCGACGCTGAATTGCCCATCACCATGCCAAACAAGGTACTTCACGTTTTTGTTTCTTGATCTGTGGTTTTGGGGGGTATTGATGCCCACAGGGCAGCTTGCCGCCTGACAGATTTTCTGCCTTGGGTTTTTTCCGCTCTCGGCAGCGTGACGTGAGCGATTCGCGTGGCGTCTGGGTGGTTGACCTGCGATTGTGGCTGACGATTGTCCCCGATGTTTCAGATTCAAGCCGACATGGTTATGCGGAGCAGACTTGGCCACCCGCTGCCTGCCTGCCGCTCAGCCGGTTCTGGCAACTGAAGACGGTGCAGCTGTCTGATATGTTGATGCGACTGACAGCAGCTCGTGTGGCTGTGCTTCAGATGTTATCCGACATGATCATCATTAACGAGTCCCGCGTGGGCCACAGCCGCGTAATGCAGACCTTCAACAAGGTGCGGAAAATATCATTTTGGGATGTTTTCGGCAAATTCCGATATTGTGATCGTTTCACTCATGTATAATGTCAAAAATGCTTCCACGTCATGTTGCAGTACGCAATATATGCAAGCTTGTCGTATCGCACATGTATGTTTCCGCTTCTCCTGGGCGGTCCACGTTCACGGAGTACCGTCCTGCACTGCAGGCGCGCGCCTACAGGGTCACCCTGCCGCTGCGCTTCCAGGTGCGGCTTGCCTGTAGGACTTTAGCGCAGGTTGCTGGCACATATATTGCTGCTCAGCTGGTGCTTTGCTGTAGGCGGGCAATTGAGTGCACCTTGAGCGGCGTGGGTTAGGGTTTAGCAAATGCTTTTTCTTTTCTTTCTTCTGGCTAGCACATGCCGCAAGGCTGGTGAACTCGCACAGTTCTGCTAGAAAGGCCTGGGAAGGTCGCTGCCTGACTTGTCCGGTCATGACGCTGCATGGTGACTGCCAACGCTGCCTCACACATGCATGACCTGCGCGCCGCAGGAGCCGCTGATGGACACCTGCCGCAAGACGGTCACCAATACAAAGGCTCGCTATCCTCTGAATGAAAGCTTTGCCAACGCCTTTTGGTATCAACTATAGGACTTCAACAAGGTGGAAGCGCTGATGGACCAGTTCCGCAAGCTGATGGTCACCAACAATCAGGTTGACACGACGCTGCCGTACTTTGTCGGCGTTGCCTCCCTGGACAACCACTCCATCAACATCATCCTCCATGTGAGACACTGGCATGCTAAGTGGAAGTGATACCTCCAACTCCCGAGCAAGACAGGCCTGCCCTAGTGGGGGCATTGTGTCTTGAAAATCATTCGACACCATCCCAGCACATGTGTGTCGCCCTCTGCTGGGAGTATACCCCTATCACGCGCCCAAGCGCGGCAGGTGCAATGCCACGCCCTGCGCTGCACTTGTGGCTTGCACTACAGCAGCATGTTGCTGGGTGCCAATAGCGATCGGGGCAGCGGTCTGAGCAGGGTTTCAAGCAATCATTTTTTTGCGTGCAGATGCACACGACGCCACCGGCATCGCGGGAGTTCGGCTCCTTCCGCACGCGCCTCCTGCTGCAGCTGTGCCACGCCATCGAGGATCAGGGCGCCGCGCTCTCCTACCCCGTCCAGGTGCTGGAAAGTCACTGAGAACACACAGCTGAAGAATTAATCCAGGCAGGGCGCCGCGTCCTCCTGCCCCGTGCAGATGCAGCAGCTCTGCTTCCCATAGGCTTTACCATTCTTCCAACGGCCCTGCTGCTTGACCGCTCTATCTTCAGTGGCTGCGGACCACGCCCCACCTGCGACTGGCCTAAGGCAGAGGGTTACGTGGGGATGCCAGTCAGATATTGTCACTCGGCCGGGTTTTGCGGTGCAGGTCAATGTGGACTCGGACGAGAACTTCTTCTCGGCAGGCCACCGTGAAAGCGCAGTACATGCTGGCAACAAGCGGCCGATGACATCCGCCAGCCGCGCGGCCACCGGCAACCATCGCTGAGCGGACATTGGCACCACCGCTGACGTCCGACAGCTCCGCCGGTAATGCGGCGTGCACTTCAGGCAACAACTGCTGAGGGCCAGCGGCCGAGCCTGTGATGCGGACCTCCGCTGTCCACGTCTGCGGGCAGCAGCCTGCTGTCGGCAGGGAGCTTGCGCAGCAATGTTAGCGCGGCTCATCCTATGCCGGCGCCGGGTGGCATGCCAGCACCTTTGTAAGGTCGAAGTCGAAGATTGTACTATAATTCAAAGACCACCGCAGTCTGACGATCGGGATTTCATCATAATGGAGAACTCACTGGCGTGGGAGACCTGATACTGTTGGCGGTCGTGAGCTGATACACCACAATGCAACTTTTTAAGGGCGCACCGCTGACACTCGATTTGCATCTGAATTTTATATGGTATCTCCAAACTCTGCCAGTGAGAGCGGTCTAACATACATAGTCAGGTCAGGCCTCGCTTGCCGTTACGCTTCATGTTGACATCTGAATACAATTCAGATACCGCGGTAGATCTCTAGGCGTTTGAACTGCGACTATGTAATGGGCCATTTGACAGAACAACAGCCCGGTACTGAAAACTGATGCATGCTACTATTCGCCAACCACGTTGTGTTTACCTTGAGCAAATGATTGCCGTGTTTGAAAAACGTCGACCTGTATCCTGCTGCACATGCAGTCCATGTTGCTGCAGTATTGCACAGCACCAGGAGACATTGAGTTGGGTCTGTAGGTTGACAAACCCGTCTGGGACTGGTCAGTCACTGAGTCCCAGACGGGTTTGTCAACGGTGGCACTGAGTAATCCGACCTGCAATTGCGGCGTGCAGGTGGAGAGGGGGAGTCGCTATGCAGTAATAGCCAGGCTGGCCGTGCGACAGCCGCAAATTTGCGCAAATTTGCTTTAAAGGCATCGATGTTGCCGGATTGTTGACAGAGCAAAACGACTAGCGGTGAAACCTGGTTCTTAGCTGTTACTTCTCAGTCTGATTCACATCGGACAACGGCGCCGCCTCCACCCTCTTGCTGCTGCTGGATTATCTGGACATCAAATTCCAGATATGAACCCGTCAAGGGCTGCAGACGCTCGTTGCGTAACTGCTTGCGGACATGGCCTGTCGTCAAGCTGCCAGCAGGCTGCCCAACGGCACGCAAACCTTGCCTGCGGCATAGCCTAGTAGGCACACATCAGTTGTTAGGTCGATCGTGCTGTGGGGCCGATCGCATACATGCAGTTCTTGCAATGCGTTTCGCCAACCCCAGACCAGCAGTACATGCCAAGAGACTCACCAAGCATTGCCCGCACCATAGGGAGCACAAAATTCACCTCCAAAACAAAAATGCATGGCAAGAGCATGAGGGCATCAGTCACACATGCGAGGTTGAACAGATACGCGTATACGAGGCAACTCTTGTTGTGGATGGTATCGCCAATGCAATGGGCCTCATGCCAAGGACAGATCACCTGGAGCATGGGCTCGATGCCAATGAAGCCTGAAGCCAGGTCGATGGAGTCGACGTCGAAGTTTAGTTCGCCCACATCGATGGCCTCCACAGCTGTCGCAATCTTCAGCCGCAGATTATCTGTCCAAGCGATGCGGCCGCCAGGGAGGCGCGGCGCTGGCTGCAAATTGTCAAAAAGCACATGCATTGAACCTTGCAAATTGTCAAAAAGCACATGCATTGAACCTATCACATTCCATTCACCACTACCAACATGATATTTGACATTATAACGCCACCACCGCCGCCGTCACCACACACACATATGTCAGGTGGAGTGCTGGCGGCGCGCCCAAATTCAGGTAGCGCTTGCATGCATGATCGCGACAGCGAGTCCACAGCTCACCTGTGACACGACAGTGACGGCCTCTGCAGTTACGCCGAGTACAGCCTCGTGCGGAGGTCCTCAAGCACAATACCCTCACCAGTCACACCGCTGATTACGATCTCGCAGGGCCTCTCAACAGAGTCCAGCTGCATGGCGAACTGTGCAATGTTCAGAGATGGGTACACGCACTACATGCCAGCAATGCATGCTCATTCTGAGGCGACCCGCAACTGATGAAGACTCGCATGCATGTCACTGAATCGGGATGATTCGGGATGACCGATCCGGGGATGCTCTCTATGAACGCTAATCAGCCTGAGTGAGGCTGGAACAGTGTAATATCTCTCTCTCTCAAAACTGCGGAATATTTGGCGGAATTTCTTGACGACCTTGAAAAAATCCTCAATCACTGTCCCCCACACAATCGAAAACGCAACAGCGCTAGAGACATCAGCAGGCAGGCGCAACAGCAGCACGAGCAGCACCGGCAGTCAGCCGAGAGTTCGGAGGCAGCGGCGGCGTTCACGGCAATGTGCGGGTCTCTCATGAAAGGGACGTGCGCGACTGTTGGTGCGGCGGCAGCGGACAGCACAGCCGATGCGTCAGTCTGTGATGCGAAGCTGTGCGTCATGGAATGGCTCATCCAGCATGCTTTCGGAGCTAATCGAATGGGAGCACTGCAAGCGCTGCAGCATAAACTCGACTCAATGCTGGGCAGAGTTTCACAGTAGAGAGAGGAGGCACAGACCAACAAGATGACTTCAACACATGTTGCTGCTCTGGGCTTCATACAAAAGAAGGATAAGGACTTCGTACGCAGTGGAGTCTCAAATGAATCGAGTGACCAAGTCAAATCACACACTGTGCACGCTCTGCACGTACCTAATGCACAGCAAATGACTACAGCCTCCGCAGCTATGCCTCCAGACCCCCGGCGGCGGCGTTGACGTCCCCCTACACAGCCGCCGCTGCTGCTGTCGCTGCTGGTCGATCTTTCACTGACATCCATTGCTGTCCTTTCGCAGGCTGTATTCCAGCACTGTGGAGAGTCTTGCACGCATTCGGCTGCATCATGCCAACGACACAAAGCCCAGGTTAGTCAACTAGAACTTTCTTGGCGGAGAGCTTTCCTGTTGCGAACGTTGGTGTTTGTATTGGGCATCGCTCAGCATCTGAGTGCTGGGCGGATGCGCATTCAGGCAGCGCGCGTCAGCCCTTCCAGAGGGCGCAGCTTCGCTGCCGCTGCCGCTGCCGCCGCCGCCGCCGCCGCA
>JAABUL010003226.1_pt1 | contig 24748 bp, 1 predicted proteins | sample 5559151 | NCBI WGS metagenome assembly JAABUL01 (sample SAMN10711876, study PRJNA513368) | rock metagenome | isolation source: Antarctica rocks | place: Antarctica: Victoria Land, Pudding Butte sud | reverse complement strand
ATAAGAGAAGAGGTTAGCTACCTTAAGGAGTATATTATAATAAGGGATTTTGACTTTTATTACCTTAATTAAAATAATTTAAGATATCTCTTATATTACTTTAGAATAAATTATTTAATAGAAATTATATTTAATAATAAGATAAATTTAACTTTATTAAATAAAATAATTATTTAAAAGATAAGAAAATTTAAAAGTATAATTAATATACTCTTTATTATACTTAAACTTCTTAATATAATATAAGCTTATTAAATATACCTTAAGTTACAATTTAACTTTAATTATCTCTTTATATATATATAGAGCTTAATTTAAGAGTAAAAGAATAGTAATATATATTTAAGAAAATTTAAAAAATAATAGATTTAACAAAATTTAAAAATAAGGCTTAATTATTAAGTTAAAAGCTAGGTCTTATATTATTAAAGATTATAAATTAAATAAATAATTACCTTTTATAACTTTAATAAAGTTTAAAGGGGATAATAAAAGAGATAATCCCTTAAACAAAATTAAGGAATAAAAAGAGAACCTTTTAAAATTTAAAATATTAACTTATTATAAAGAATATTATAAGAAGTATAAAAGTATTTTAATAAAATAAAGATATTATTATAAGAAGAGCTAAAAATATAGTTATTAAAAAAGAGATAAAATATTATAAATAAAAAAAAGTAATTAATTTTAAAAAGAAAGTTTATAATATTATTAAATTATAAAAGAATATATAAAGCCTTATTAAATAAATAAAGAATAATAACTTATTAGTATAATCCCTCCCTAAGTTCCCCCCCTTAAGAAGGGATAATAGGGATAAGGTAATTAAAACCTTTAAAGAGAAGATAAAAGTCTTATAAATAATATTCTTCTTACCTTCATTATAAGTTAACGTAAATAATATTAAGAGTATAAAATACTTCTTATTTATAAACCTTAATAATAAGATAATATATAAGGAAGTTTAATAAGTTATTTATAAGTTAAAATAAGATAAGGCCTTAAAAATTAATAAAATCTTAAATTAATTTTTTAAGTTAATAATAGATAGGCGCTTTAAAGAGCTTATTTATAATTTTAAAGAAAAGGGGATTCCATATTATATTATAAGCTAGATAAAAAGCTTTTTAAAGGAGAAGACCTTATTTATTATCATTAAAAGAATAATAAGTAAAATAAAATTAATAGAAATATAGATTTCTTAAGGATTCTTAATTTTCTTTAATATACTATTTATTAAGGAGTATATAATAATTAAATTATAATTATAAGTTAAAAGATTTATTAATAATATTTACTTATTAATATATATAAAAAATATAAAAGGAAGTTATAAAACTTTAAAATTAATATATAAGGTCTACCTTAAATAGGCTTTTATATATAAAATAAGTTTTACCCCTTAAAAGTATAAATTATTTTATCTTATTTATTATCCTTATTACTTTAATATAAGTATAATAATTAACTTAAGATATATAATAATAAAATTATAGATAGAGATTTAAATCTTAAGATTATATATTAATAATAAATTATAATAAAGCTTATACTTAAGAGGATATAAATAAAAGTTATTATTTAAAGCTTATCCTTTTTATACTATTAATATTAGTATAAAGAACTATCCTTAATAGGGCTAAGAGGATATATAATATAATAATAAAATTAATAATAACTTATATATTCATTATATAATATATGTTATAAGGCCTAAGGGAAATAAAGAAGATATATATAAGGAAGCTTAAAGTTATTTAAAATAATCATCTAAAATATATATTAAAAGTATATAAGGCTACCTTAATATAAGTAATAAAGGTAGAAGTAAGGAGAGTCTATATAATTAATATTAAATTCTTTAATTCTGTATTAATATATATTAAAAGGGATTTACTTAATAATAATAATAAGAATAAGAAATAAATATATCTAAACAAAATTAAGGATTAAAAGAGGGAGGAGAAGAAAAGTAATAAAATCCCTTATAAAGGAAAGGGATAAATAGGCTTTATATTCTTTATAATTAAATAATTAAAATATAATTATATAAAGAGGTAATTTAATATCCTTAAAAAATTAAGAAGATAATATATTATTAATAAAAATCCTCTTAAAATATAATATAAGAAGAATATTAAATAAAATTGAGAATTAGGGACTATCTCCTTATTTAACTTAAAAATTTATAAATTAATAAAAGGATCCTTTATAAAGGCCTTTAAAAGATTAATAATATAATAATATACTTAAAAATATTAAGGAATACCTTAAGTATTTATAATATTTATTCAATCTTGATTATTAAAAATATATTTCTCTTGATTTTATTAAATTATCTTTAAGCTATTCTTTGATTATATTATTTAGATAATAAGTTAATAGCCTTAAATTATTAATATTTATTAAGAAAATTAGGGCTATCTAAGCTTTAAAGTTCTTATTAAATCTCTAGGATCTTAAAATTTATCTTAGCTTTATTAATTGGTTAATATTATTAATTTATTAATATACCTAGATTATTAAATTTTTATAAGATTAGATAACTACCTTAATAAAGGACTTATTGATAAATATAATAAATAATAAAGTTAAAGGTATAACTTATAAATATTAATTTATAAAAGTAATTATTAAGAAACCTAATATTATAGAAACTAACGTATATAAAATATTATAAAAAGTATTTAAAAATCTAGTTTTCTTTATTTATTATAATTATATAAGGTGTATATATATTAATTTAAATACCTTAAAATATTAGGATTTTATAATAATAATATATTATATTAAGGGAGATCTATCTCTTTATAAGATCTTTATTAAGATAAATATCTAGCTAATTTTATTCCTTAATAAGTTAATAAATAAGGCTAAGAAAAACTACTAATTAACTAAATTTAAAGTTATAAGTATAATATAAATTATTGAGAAGATAAGATATTCAATTAAGTTTTTATAAATACCTCCTATTATTATTTGTATTAACTACTTTATTACTATCTTAATATTAAAATAAATAATACTTATAATATTAATATATTAATATATTAAATCTTTAACTTATTTATATCTAATAATATCTATTTAGTTTTAATATTATTATATATTATTAATTAGGTAAATTAAATATTATACTTGATACCTTATTACGATTATTTAGATTTAAATAAATATTTTAAAATTAAGATAGTATTCTTAATATCCTTTATAAATATATATTATTAGAAGATTTAGATAAAGTTAGTATTCTACTTAATATAATAAAAGATATTTATTATATTACTTTAATAGAAATATTTGATAATTTTAAGACTTACTTATAAGTTATTTATAAAAATAATAAATTATAAATAAGGATTCTTTAAATATTAAAGGTATTTACTTTTAAACCCGCTCTATCAATAGGTCTAATCCCTAATATATATCAAGTTAGAAACCTAATATTTAAATTAAATTTAAGGATAACTTATTATATTATATTATTAATAATAATTATAAATAACTTTATATATTAGAGTTAATAGAATTTAAAGTTTTTAAACTTACTTATAATAGATTCAATTATAGAGGTTTCAATTATATATATAATAGACTAGTTAACTTAATTTTTATTAGGTATCTTATTAGAAGATTATATATTTATATTATTTATTATCCTAATTATTAGGTTTTTTCTTAAGATTATTAGGTATATACTATATAATTTATTTATCCTTATAAGTACTTTAATAATCTTATTTTATATAATTATAATAGGTTTTATTATAGAATTCCCTAAAGCTAATAGCTCTAATATACTATTAATAATTATTAATAGTTTTATTAAGAAGGTCTTTATTAAATTAGGTAAAGATACTTAGAGTATTAAAGATTATGTAAATATTATTATTATTACCTTATTTAAGAGGGAATAGGAAATACCTTAGGTATTTATTAAAAATAAGTCTAATAGGTATAATCTTACTTAAGGTTAAACTTAATATAATATCCTTACTTTTACTTCTTTTAAGGGCTTTATTTATACCTCTTAATTTAAGTTAAGATTATTTATAAGGTTAGGAGTATATTATTTATAAGATAATAAATTATATTATAATACCTTATTATATTATATATTGTATTAGTAGGTATTAATAGTAGTTATTTAATTAACTTTTAAATATTATTAAAGACTCTTATCCTTATTTATTATAATATTTATTATAATTTTAAATTAAATTTCTTTAAGTCCCTTAAATTATTCCTTTTCCTTAAATATATATAATAGAATATTAGGGTTATAAGGAAATTTATAAGTATATATAACTTATTAAATATTATATATCTGTCTTTAATCTTCCTCTAATAGATTTATAAACCTTATAATAATCTTAAGAGATAATTTAATTAATAACTTAATAATTATAATTTATAATTTATAATTATTAAAGTATAAGGCGGGGCTATTAAATTTATAGTTAAGATATCTTTTATTAGGAGGACTTATATAATATTAGGTTTTTAAATAGCCTTTATTATACTTAAAGGAGTAAGGATATTAAAAATAAATTAAAAATTAAAGGTACTTATTCTACCTTTCTTAATTAAATAATATAAGTAGAGGTCTTATATTGTCCCTTATATCTTATTATCTTATATTATCTTATAATATATCCCTTTTAAGTTATCTTTAACTTTAATTAATATTTTGATAAAGTGGAGGGCGTATTTAAAGAGGGATAATATAAATATATTAATTATAATTACTCTTCTCTTAAGGGAGAGGTAATCTTTTTTAAATAATATATAAAGTATTTTGATTTTTTAAGATGTCTTTTTAAAATTTATTAAATTATTTCTTAATATTAATATCTATCAAGATCTTTAAGTATTTATAAGGATTTATTAATAAGATTACCTTAACTTTAAATATATTAATATTAACTATATTATTAATATATAAGATATAAGACTTAAATTAATTAATCTTTATTCCTATTATTTAATTATATTTTATTAGAATCTTTATAAATATATTAGCCTCCTCTTATAATTAAAGGACAATATTATAATCTTTAATATCTACTCCCCTATTTAAACCTTATAAATTTAAGGGGTTTTTATAATTAATTATATTAACCCTTTAATTATAATTATAAAGAGAGGGTAACTTAAGGGATCTCCTTAATATATATTATTATATATAAGTAATACCCTCCTTATATAATTATTAATAAATACTTTAATCTTAGCCTCCTAATATAATAAGTAAATTTAAGAGATAAACTTCTAGGATAGGCCTAATCTATTTAAGGTAGCTTAAAGGAACTTATAATTAACTTAATTATATACCTTTTCTTAATTTAAGAATAGGATAATAACCCCTTTAACTTTTTAAGATAATTTCCTAATATACCTATATTTAATTATAAGATATTAAATAATCTTATTATTATTATTAATTAATTTTCTTAAGAGAAAAGTAAATTATTAAGGATTAATTATTATACTTAAAGCGCCTACTAGCTTATATATTAATATATTTATAAATAATTTATAATTTATATTTATAATTAATAGTAATTAATAGTTCTTAATATCTATTTACTCCTCTTTCTCTTTATATAAAAGAGTTAAGATATTATTTATTTAATACTTCAATATTATCCATTCCTTTTATATTATGTTATAAAAAGCTATTAGCTTTAAAATAAAGATTAGAACCTAATTCCTTTCTATATAATACTTTATTATTACCTTATAAAACTTATTTAAGAGATTATTCTTATTAAGTAATATTCCTAATATTACTTAAAAAATAGCTACCTCTACTTTATAATATTTAATTAGCTATCCTATTATAATAATTATTTATAAGGATAATTATTTTATTATATATTTAAGTACCTCTTGATAAGTATTTTTATTAGAGGGTTTAAAATTATATAACTATTAATAATACTATTTAATAACCCCTAATATATTATTAGAGTCTTTATATATATTTCCTTATTTATCTATTAGGGCCTTAATAGAGTTATAATATAACATTTTAACTTAAGTAAAGAATTACTTTATTAACTTCTTATTTGGTATAAGATTATCATGAATTACTCTTACTTTGCTAAGCCTTACTAAGATATTATCTTAGTAAGATACCTTAATAGGCTTTCTATCTTATAAATAGATAGGATAATTAATAATATACCCCTGAATAATATTATACCTAATAAATAGTAGTAATACTAATTATTATTATTAAATACTATATCCTATTTATTAATACTTAGATTATATATTAGCTTATTAATACTATTAGTAAAGTATTAGCTAAAATCCTTAATATTAGAAATATTAATAGTCCTCCGCTTCTATATTACCTTATTAGATAGGACGTTATATTATCTATTATAATAAGGCCCTATATATAGCCTCTTTATTAAGTCTACCTTATTATTACTATTATCTTATTAGGTATTCCTAATAGTATCTATAATATTTTATTACTTACTAAGATAATTACTAGAGAAGGTAGGTATATTTATATATTACTTTCCTAATATTAACTTAATAACCTTATCTATTATTTTAATCTTAAATCCTTTATAAGACCTTTTATGTATATATTAAAGTAATCTTCTATTATTTTAAAATCTACTTTATATAATTTCTTTACCTTATAAATAGTTTATAAGAATTATTATTTTAGCTCCTCTTATTATTTATAAGATTATTATCCTCGCCTTTTAATTATCTAATTTTATTATATTTAAGTACGCTTATATTAACTTTATTAATAAATTTAATTAATATCTTATTACTCTTATTATATAAAAGAACTTTACGCCTTTTAAATTACCTAGGACTATTAATTCTTATAATAAGGAATATAATTAATATTCTTAATCTAATTTTATAAAGTTTATTAACCTTATAAATCTTAAACCTCTTTATCCTTTAAATTAAATAATTAACTATTCTCTATTCTATATAATAATCCTTAAATTTTAATAATACTTATAAATTTAAAACTCTTAATAATATTTCTAGGAACTTATTATACCTTCTAATTTAAATCCCCTAGGTATAATATCCTTAAGATTATTAGGTACCTTATGAATAACTATATTAGGATCTATAATTATAAATAATAATATTATAATTTAAGTATCCTTTATAAAGGAGGTAATTTATAACGATCTTATTAGTCTTAAAAATATTAGTCTTAATAATATATTAATTAATAAATTTAATATATAAGTAGTTATTAATATTATAATTATTTAATATATATAAGAGAATCCGCCTTAGCTTAATATTATTAGCGCCTAAGGTCCTTAAGGACCTCTAGGAGTTAATAGTATTAATAATAGTAATAGTAATAAAAGTACCTCTACCTCTTTAAATGATAAGGATATTAGATACTTCTTTTTAAATATTAAAGATAAAGGTATAATTATTACCTAAGGATATTACTCCTTTTATAAAGATATTTATAAATTTATAAATTTATTAATTAAGTTTAAGATTTTATTATCATTAAAGGTAAAAATAAGGTCTTTAATATCTTACTATCTTACTTTTATAATAAGGTATATGAATAATACTTTATAAAGTTATTAATATTAGAGAAGGAGCTTTTTAAAATTACTTTATTAATATTATAAACAAATACCTTAATAAATTATTTTAAGGAGAAGATAATTATAATACTTTAAAAGCTATAAACTAAAAAGCTTATTATAAAAGATATAAAGACTAGTAAATCTCCTTATAATTATATTTAAAGTATTTTATATTATATTAAAGCCGTAGATTTTAATAAGATATAAAATTAGCTATTTATTATGTAAAATAATATAGTAATTAAGTTTTACTAGTATATTCCTGTTAGGCCGTAGTATACATACGCCTTATACGCTACTATATAGCCTACTTAGTAGACCTTCCTTATAAATACGGGGTAATATTAATATAATATTAAGCCGTATCTTAATAGATATATTTTATCTAGGTACTCCCCTATATTTTCCTAAGTTCTTTAGAGATTAATTCTAATATATACATTACTTAAGATATTAATATATTATACCTTATATTAAGTTATATTACTTAACTTTATATCTTTTATATTTTTAAGCCGCTAACTTAAAGCTAATAATATTTAACTTTATAATTCTAATCTCTCTACCTTTCTTAAAGAAAAGGTTTAAAGTTATTATAATATTAGCTTTTCTTTATAATTTATATATTAACCTTAATAATAATATAAAAGAAGTCTTTTAAGATAATATTCCTAATAAATACTATTAAATTAATATATTATAATGTAGCGTGACTATCTTAAATATTAATATTAAACGCTAAAGGCTCCTTATTAATATTAGAAGAGAAAGTTATTACTTAAAGAAAGAAGATAAATTAACTACTTTAATAATTTATATTAATTAACTTTAAAATACTTAGGTTATTAGAGTCTTAATAATAAATATAACTACTATCTTATTAATACTATTATATATATATATATATATATTCTTTACCTAGAAAAGATATATATTTATAAGGATACCTTTAAGGGGGAGTATATTTATTACTTTATAAAGTTAAAGTAAATTTTATTATATTTATTAAATACTTTATTATACTACATCAGCAATTCGGGGACCCCCGCCCTGGCAGCTCAGGAGGCCCGTACGGGCATACATGGGCCCGGGGGGTTATCGGGCTAGCCCTAATAGAAAATTAATATATTCTTAGCGCGGTGTAATAAACTTATACTAATTTTCTATACTAGATCAAAATTACAGCTAAAATAAACTAAAACTGGACTAGCTATAATATTCTAAAAACTACGCCTTGAGAGAAGTCAGTAGGTCTTTTTTTTTTGAGGCGTAGTTTTTAGAATATTACAGCTAGTCCAGTTTTAGTTTGTTTTAGCTGTAGTTTTGATATAGTATAGAAAATTAGTATAGATTGATGATACCGCGCTAAGAATATATTAATTTCCTATTAGGGCTAGCCCGATAACCCTCCGGGCCCATGTATGCCCGTACGGGCCTCCCCAGCTGCCAGGGCGGGGGTCCCCGAATTGCCGATGTAAAGTCCCGTATAATTTATTATATAAATTCCTCAAAAGGTAATTTTAAGATATAATAATATTCTTATTAATAAGCTAAAAAATTTAATAGGATTATCTTTAAATTCTTTAAATTATTCCTTTTAAATTTAATTATAAATTTAGCTAGCCGCTATCTCCTTACTTATAAAAGATAAGAGGTAATATATTAATAAATTAATTAAAAGGTCTTAAGTTTTAAATTTTATTCAAAGGAGTTAAAATCTAATTTATTACCTTTTTATAAAGAGTATAAGGCCTAGTTTTTTCTTATAAAGCTTAAAATAAAGTTAAAATTTTAAATTTTAAATATTAATAATATTCCTAAGGGGCGTAAAGAAATCTTTACTTAAGCTATTATGCTTAAAAATATAATAAAGCGTAATCATTATAATAATAGCTTAAGCTTATAAGGAAAATCTTTAAATAATTTTAAATTAAAATTATAAGGTAATAGAAAATCTTTAAAGGATTATATTTTAAAGCTTAAGGATTTCAATTTTAATAATAATAAATAATTATAATTTAAAAGAGATAAGTTAAAATAAAAGGTTAAAGATATTAAGTATAATATAATAATATATTATTATTATAAAAAAGAAGGTTATATTTAACTTAATTACCTTAATTATAATAAGTTATAAACCTATATAAGCTCTATTAATATAATATTAATAAAAGAAGATTAGGCCTTATAATTACCTTAAAAATAAGATAAGAAATTTAATTAATAAAGGTAATACCCTCTATTATAATAAAAGATTAAATAAATCTTTGAAGTACTTAATATTAAATAATAATACTTTTAAACTTTAAGTCTTATTTGAATTTAATTCTATTAAAGTTTATAATTTAATAAGATATAAAACCTTATAATACTATCTTATTATAAGTATAAATATTAAGCGGAAGTAATATATATATCTATAAAGCCTATTAATTATATTATTAATTAATAGATAATTAAAATTATAAAAGGAGTATATTACTCTTTTCTATATAATAAATTAATAAGGCCTTAATATTATTTTAAGTATATTTAACCTAAAGAATTAATATATTTTATTAAACTTAAAGGTAAAACGCTAATACTTTAAAGTTAATCTTAATATAATATAAGTTAATAAGCCCTAATTATTTAGTTAAAATATTAAGAAAGAATTAAGTATATTTATTATTATATATATTAATATAATAATAAGTAAACTTATTAATAATAGCCTTGAGATTTTTAAGGAGCTTTAAGGCTTTATTAATATCTTTTTTAATAATAAAGTAGGTACTTTACTTATATTTAAGGAAAGTAACTATACTATTAATTTTATAAAAGGTAAAGAATTACCTTATAAGCCTTATTATAATTTATCTTAAATTCATTTAATAGAATTATAATACTATCTTAAAGATTTTTTATAAAAAGGCCTTATTTATTATTTTATTTCTTTAATTAAAGTACCTATCCTCTTTATATTAAAGAAGGATAGTAAGCTATATTTATATATAAATTATAAGGATTTAAATATGATAATTTTAAAAAATAAATATTTATTACCTTTAATTATCAAGATATTAAATTATTTAAATAATTTTAAAATCTTTATAAAGTTAGACCTTAAGGATACTTATTATAAAATCTATATTAAAGAAGGTAATAAATAGAAGATTACTTTTTATACTTTTTATAATTATTTTAAATATTTAATAATATCTTTTAAGCTTATTAATATATTAGCTATATTTTAAGCTTATATTAATAGGGCCCTTATAAGACTTATTAATATAATATATATAATATACTTAAATAATATCCTAATTTATAACTTTAACCTAGCGGACTATTAAAAATATATTTAATAAGTATTAAAATAATTATAATAATTCTTATTATTTATTAATTTTAAAAAGTATTAATTTAATATTAAATAAGTTAAGTTTCTAAGATTTATTATTTTAACCTCTAGCGTTAAGATAAATCCTAAGTATATAAAGATTATTAAGGAATAACCTTAACTTAAAACTTATTAAGATATATCAGTCTTTTTAAGCTTAATAAACTTTTATTATTAATTTATTTATAATTACTCTTATATAATAGAGCCGCTTATAAGCCTACTTAAAGGGAGTAAGGATAATAAAAAGATTAAGTTATTAAATTAAATAATTATTATTAAGGAGGTATTTTAAGTATTATAAAATACCTTTACCTTTATATTATTTCTTTATTATTATAACCTTATAAAGTTATTTTATATAAAGATTAATATATTAAAATTTATTATAAGGATAGTTTTATTATAATAAGAAAAAGATAAATATTAATAACTTATTATATTTTAATCTTAAAAATTAATTAACTTAAAATAAAATTATAAGATATGTAATTAAGAATTACTTATTATTATAATAATAATAAAATAGTAATAATATTACTTAAAAAGTAATAAGTTTAGTATTAAAGTATAAATTAATTATAATAACCTTAAAGGATTTATAAAATAAAAAGAACTTGACTTTAAATAAATATAATAAGTATTAAAGCTTACTACTTATAACTTTAAGATATTTTATTATTTAAGGAAGTTAAATCTTATAAATATACTATCTTACTACCTTAATTATAAGGGAAAGTCTCCCTTAAATATAAAGTTATTATTAATATTATAAAATAAGCTTACTCTTTAAAGGAATAAAGATCTTAAAAAAGTTAAAGATATTATTATAACTATAATACCTATATTTTATATTATAAATATTTAAATTATTATACTTAAAAAGGATATTAAAAATATATTAAAGGAAGCTCCTTATAATAATATTTAAAGGCTTATAAAAACTCTTATTAAAGATATTTAAAAATATAATAATTAAGTAAAGTTATTTTTAAAGGTATTAATAATACGCTATTATAATTAATTATAAGTATAAAATCTAAACTTTAAGGGGTTGTTAATATTTAATAATTACCTTTATATTTTAAGGGATAAAGTATTATAAAGTAAATTTATTTATTATTATTATAATAATCCTTTAACGGGTTATTTAATATTATAAAGATATATAATCTTCTTACCTATAAATACTATTAAAATAAAAGTCTAACTTAAGTTATTAAGTATTATTAAACTTATAACATTTATTAATAAATTAAGTTATTTTATTATTATACTTATAATAACTTCTAATTTTAAATAAATCTTAGAACGAGATTTCTATAAACTTTATTATAAGTTTACCCCCTAATAAATATAAAAATATAATTTATAGCTTAATCCTTATTATTATAAATTAATTTATTAGAATAGTAAGGTATATTCTTATTAATATAATAATTAATACCGCGTAGCTAGCGGAAGTATTTTATAAAGAAATAATATATTAATATAATATATTAATATAATATATTAATATAATATATTAATATAATATATTAAATATATTATTAATAATAGAGGCGCCTTAATATTATCTTCTATCTATAAATAAATAAATAAATTAAGCGCTAAAATTAGATACTTAGATATTATTTATATATCTTTATAAATAATATTTAAGTTAATTAGATTAAATAGTTATTTATAACTAAATTTATATATATAAATAATTATTATTCCTTTATTAAAATAATACTATTCTACCTTATATATAAATATTATCCTAAAATCTATTAGGAACTTAAGGATAAGTCCTTAAAAGGGGAGGTACCTAATATAAATAAAAGGATTAAATTATTATAAGTTATAAAGGATAAAGTTATTAAGCGCCTTTGAATTATATAAAAATCTTAGGTTAAGTATTATAATAAGAATTATAAGCTATAAATATATAATATTAATAAATTAATAATATTAATTATAAAGAACCTAAAGTAAAGACGCCTAAATAAGAAATTATCTTATAAATTTATAAGGCCCTTTAAAATTATAAATAAAGTTAGAATATAAGTATATTACTTATTATTATCTTAAATTTATAAGATCTATAATATATTTTATATCTTATTATTAAAACCTTATTATTTTTATAATTATAATAAATTAATAGATACCTTTATATAAGCCCTTAAACTTATTAATAATAAGGAATAATAAGAGGTTAAAGAAATTATTAATAAGATTAATAATAAATAAGGTATTTAATATAAGGTTAAATAGATAGGCTAGGGTAATAAATATAATTAATAGGTACCTAATAAGGACTTTAATAAGATATATAAGTTAACCTAATCCTATAATATATAAGTAGGTAATAAGTATAAGTATAATAAAGATATTTAATTAATAATATATTTAATTAATAAATAGCGGCGACGTAATAAGTTATAAGGTAAAGTAGGTATATATCTAATAAATTTATATTATAATTATATTCTTTTGTATAATTATACTTATTTATATAAGTAATTTAAGTAGGAATATACTTTTATTATATTTAAAAGAAAACTATTAATCTTAATATAATTTAATAAGGATACTAGGGATATATTATTAAATAATAAGCCTAGGTACCTTATACCTTATAAAGTCTAATATTAAATTAAATATATTAATAACTTATCTATATTAAGGTATAATTATGAAAAATAGCGACGGAGACAGCGAATATAGCGAGCTATATAGGCGAATAGGCGTATAAGTTAAGAGATAAGTAAATAAGGGGGTAGGAGGGATAAGGTACCTAGGGGGATAAATATAATAATAAGGAAGGAGATAAGGTAAATAAAGGTAAAGGAGGAGGTAGTATAATAATATATTAATTATTAAGAAGATAAGAAATAGGTTTGATAAATAATATAGATTTAATAAAAAATAAAAAATAAAAAATATATTAACTCCTTAAGATAATATAAAATATAAAGTAGGAATAAATAAATAAAATGTTATAAAGGTTTTATTAAAGTATAATAAGTTAATTATATATATATATTAATTATAATATTAAGAAATATATTAATATAATAAAGGTTAAAAAGAATATATTAATATTATTAATATTATAAAGAAGATTAAATAGCTAAGTAATAATTATATAATATATTATATTAAAGATATGAATACCCTTAACTTAATATATATTAAAGGTAAAAAATATTAAGAAGGTTAAATAAATTATAATAAAGATTAATAATATTAAAAAGAGGAAATAGCTATTAGGGGCTATATTTATATAATTTATATAAATATTTTAAATTATAAGTAGAGTTATAAACTCTATTATTATAATATATTAAATAAAAATAGGTAATATTATACTTTATATTATTATAATAAAGGTAAGAGAAGAATTAAAGAAAATAAAAGAATAAATTATAAAGGTATATAAATTAGGGCGGATACTTCAATAAATGTTAAGGATAATAATTTATAAGATTAAGATAATAATAATTAATAATAATAATTAAAATATAATAATAAAAGGACTTAAAGTAATTAATAAAAGATTATATCCTTAATTAAAATTAATTAAAATTAAATAGCTAAGCTTTATATATAATTTAAATATAATTAATAAAGAGAAGATCTTCTCTTTATTAATTATAAAAGTTATTAACCTTAAGATAATAAATAAGTTAATTAATAAGGGGATAATAATAAAGGGTATACTCCTCTTTTATATAAAATAGGAGAGGGATACAATACCTAAGTAGTACTTTAATTATTATATATATAAGTATATTAGTAAGATTTATATAAAGTTAATAAAATATAAGAAGTATATAAGAAGTTATTTAATTAATAATTATATTAATAGCCTAGGTATAATATAATAATATATAACTTATAAAGGTAATTATTTAATATAATTTAAGAGCTACTTAATTAGGTAAAAGGAGGTAGAGATAATCAAGGCTAAATTAAAAGTAAAGTTAAAATATTTTAAGATATTAAAAAGAAAGGTAATATAAATTATATTATTTATAATAAGAGATTATTAAGATATAAAAGGATTTTAAATAATAATATATAATATAAAATATAAAGCGCTTAAGGATATAATATCTTAAATAAATAATATATTAATATTAAGGAAGGTTAAGAAATTAATAAAGTTATTTTTATTAAAATATAATTAATTACCCCTTTTAATAAAACCTTAATAATATTAATAATAAAAAGAGTCTATCTTAACCCTTAATTAACAAGTAGAAATATAAGAGAATTAACCCCTATCTACTTAATAAATAATATAAGGGGATTAAAAATCCTATAATATAATATATAAAAAAGGAAGGATATAATAATAATATTCCTCTTAAAATATAATAAAGTTTAAGATATAAATATATTTATTATATAAAAATTAATTAAGGATTTTATAAATAATATATTTTATAATTATAATATAAATAAGTTTTATTTAACTTATTATAATAATTTAAAGGTAAAAACCTACTTTTATATAAATAAAAGGCTAGACTTAAAGTTTTAAGAGGTATAATATAATAAAGGGGATTTCTACTTATTATAAATATAAGTTTATAATTCTTAAGATTAACTTAACGGAATTAAAGGATACCTTAAATTATAAGGAATAACCCTTTAAATTTATAATATATATAATCTTTTCTTAATAAGCTTAACCTTTAATAATAATTTATCTTTAATCTTAGCCCTTAAAGGGATATTTAATAAAGATAAGAAATATATAATAATAAATAACTTTAATTTATATTACTTATAATAAAATAATTTAAGAAGGTATATATATTATATAATAATAGATAAGCTATTAAAGGTAATAAGATAATAAGGAATAAAACTTAATATATCTTAAGGCTTAATAATATTATAGAATCAAAGAATATAAAGTATAATTAACTTATTATTCCTTATTAAAAGTATATATAATATAATATTAAAATATAAGGTTAAATTAAAATTAAATTATTTCTTAATATATACCTCCTTAAAACAGTTATAAGAGGATTTAAAACCTTATAAAAGGTAGGCTTAAAAGAAGGTAAATTCCAAGAAGGTAAAAGGGGATATTAATATATAAATAATTATCTTAATTAAAGTCTTAAATTAATATTTATTAAAATTATATAAAGAAATTAATATATATATAAATATATAAATTATAAATTATAATATTCTAAGAAATTATAAATAATATTATCCTTAATATAAGACCCTTTAAAGGCTTTAAGTTATATTAAATAATAAATTATATAAAGGTAATAAAGGCCTTAAAAGAGGTCTTAAAAAATTATAAATATTATTGAATAATTATTATAAAAGAGAGGCTTTAAGAGGTAAATAAAAATAAAGTCTTTATATTTAAGAAGACTTATATATTAAATTATTAAAAGGTAATATATATAATATTATTAAAGAAGATAGGTATTTAAAAGTTAATAAAATAAAAAAGAAAGAGGAGTATAATATTTAAAGAGCTCTCTTAATTCCTAGCCCTCAAGGATAAAGAGGATAAGAAGGCTATTAATTATAAAAAGAAGATAAAGATATTTAAAAAGGTCTTTTTCTCTCCCCCTCTTTAAATTAATTTAAAAGATATTAAAGATATAATATATTTTACCTTAATTAACTTTTATATTATCTTAGAATTCAAGGAAATTTAAGAAGTAATTTAATATTTAATCATAAATAAGGCCTTAAATACCTTAAAATTATTCAATAAATTCTTATATATCTTATATAAATATTTAATTAAAGGGGTAATAAAGCTCTTTTAAATTTATTTAAATAAGGGCTATTACTTAAAGAGGTTTAAAGAGGTAAATATAATAATTTAAAAAAATTTAAAGAAATTAAATTATTTAAAGTTAAAAGTATATTAATTAATAATAAAATTTAATATATTAAGAAAAGCTTTAAAGATAATAATATTTTAATACTTTAATAATTTAATAAAATATTATAAGCTCCTCTTAAAGTATTAAATAAAGATAAAGAAGAGTAAGTTAATAAAGATAATCCTTAAGACTTTAATGAACTTAATTTATATAATATAAAATTAAGGGAAAAAGAATATTATAAGCCTATTATTATTAAATATTATAAGGGCTTTTAATAATATATTATATAAGAAGTTACTTTATAACCTTAAAATAAAGAGAATTTTAATAATAATTATAACTTAAGTTATAAGCTTTTTATAAAGAAAGATAATATTTATTATAAGAAAGATAAGAATTAATTTAATAAAAGAAGTTTAAATTAAGATATTTTAAAGCTTTTTAATTTTATTAATCCTTTTCTTATTTTATAATAAATTATTAATTAAGGAGTATATAAGGATTAAATTCTTAATATAAATAAGAAGATTTATTAATAATATTTACCTCTTAATATATAATAAGTTTATTAAGGGGAATTATTATTAATTTAAAAAGGTTTATTAAATTTATTAAAAATAAATAAAGATATAAATTAATCTACCTCTTAAGAATATTAAAGAAATTTGATATATTAGAAATAATTTAATTTAATAATATAAAGGTTGTATTAAGTATAAATATATAAGTCCTAAGACTTTATATTAACTTAAAACTCTATTAAGCTTACATATAATTTAAATTAAGATAAAGGCTATTATTTAATTTTAAATATTTAAATATTTAAAAAATTTAACTTAAGATATAACCTTTATAAGGTATAAAATAATATATAATATAATAATTTATTTAATACTTATATTTATAACTTTAATTTAATACCTTTTAAAGGAAATAGTTAATATTGTAAAAATCTATATATATATACTTAAAATAATATAAAATAATTATTTAAAATTAATCCTTAATATATATAAGGTAATATTAATATTAATATTAAAAGTAGAAGTTATAATCCCCTTAATTTAAGTATAACTTAATAATTTAATAATAAAGTATTAAGTACTTTATAATACCTATACGAGTATAATAATAAAGAATAAAAAGATTTAATATTAATTAAAAGGAAAGTATAATTATATTAAATATTAAGCCCTTACTTTAATATAAGAGAAAGAGAAATAAGCCTTATAAGAGCTTAAGATTATAAGTTAAGATTAAATAATAATAAGTATTTAATAAAAAGCCTATTAATATAATCTTATAAAGGATATTAAGGAGTTCTAAGATATTAATAATATTTTAATAAAGATAAAAGACTAAAAGTAACTTTAATAAAAGGATTAATAAGAGGCCTATTAAATTATTATCTTAAAGGGAAGTTAAGAGTTAATAATAAGGGGCCTCCTCTTAAATAATTATATTAATTATTATTAAGGCTTATAAAAGGTAGAAAGCTTAATAATAATTTAACTTTATAATAAGAAAAATAGCTTTAAGGTATTCCTATTTAAAGTTAATATCCTAAGAATCTAAGATTTTAAATAAAATTATAATTAAATAAAATAAAATATAAGGTATATCCTCCTCTTTTACCTAAAATTATAAATATTAAGGTTAGACTTAATTAGGGAGATTAAAACCTATAACTTTAAGGAGATATTAATTAAATTAAGGAATATTTATATAATAATTTATTAATTAATAAGAATAAGTTACTTAAGGTAATTCTAACTTATTAAGCTTTAATTAGAGTAGATAAAACTCTCTTAAGAGGTAATCCTACTATTAAAATTAATTAAAGTATTAAAAATAAAATAAAAAGGGAAGAAAATAATTAAAGGGCTATATAAATATTATTAATTAAATATATTAAATAATATAATCTTAATAGAAAGGGCTTATTAAGCTACCTAGGAAGTAGAATATTATAAGGAAAGGAGATAATAAGTAAGAATTTTTAATTATAAAAGGTTTCTCTTATACCCTATTATAATAGGTAATAATAGCTCCGCTATTATCCTATTAAGAAGGGGTATCTTAGCGTGAAAGACTACCCTTATTAATATAAATAATACTAGAATAGGTATATAAATAATCAATTAATCAGGTATAATTATAAAGATTAATTAATTAAAGCCTTTAAATTTAAGCTCTAATTTATTATTAATATTTTAAGTATATTTATTAGAACTATTATTAAATATAAAGTCCTACTAAAAATCGCGTAGGCTTAATCCTATAAGCCTAATAAGCTTATAAGGAAGATACTAATAAGGCTCTAATAATACTAATTCCTCTTTATATTATTATAAGCTATTAAGCTTAACTTATAAGATCTTTACTTAACCCTTTAATTCCTTAACGCGTGCGTTTAAAGTATTAATTATAGCCTATATATTAATAATTGTATTAAGTATAAATTTAATTATAACTACTATTTACTTATATACTTTATATTATTAAATAATTAATTTATTAAGCTTCTTTCTCTTCTTCTCTTATATTATTATTATACTATATTAGGTAATAATATTAATAGTCTACCTTATATAATAATATAATATTAGAGGAATCTATTATAAGTTAATTAATATATTAATAGAGAGTTATTAAGATATTTACCTTTATATAATAATTAATATTATAACGGCTATTAATATATCAAGTATAAAGAGGGGCCCTACCTTTAATATAATTATTAAGCCCTTTTTAAAAATAAGTCTTATAAGGTAGATTCAATATATTATTAATATTAATATACTATCTTAGAGTAGGCGCGTATAGATATATATTAGAATTAAAAGTTATAATTCTATTATATATTAACTTATTGATAAATAATAATATGATAAATAATAATATAATAATATAATAATAATATATTTATAGAGTTATAATATATATATATATAATAAGATATTGATATTATATATTATTATTATTATTATTACTACTATCTTATAACTAATATAAGTACTTATAAGAAAGGTTATAAGAATTATAAAGAAGATAAAATTTTAAGATAAGAAATATATTAATATACTATTATATTAGCGCGTATATAATTAAAGTTATATAATTAATAATAATAAATACTAACCTTTTATCTTATTTTATATTAAATATTAATAAAGATTATTATATTTATTATTATATCTTAATATATTTACTTAATAGGAGTCGCGTATTATAATATTATTAGTATACGCCTATTATCTACTATTATATTTACTATTTACTAAAATATATTAGTAATAAGTAATAGTATATTATTATATTACTATAATATTATTCCGCTATTAATATAAGTTATAGGTATAATATTATAAAGTATTTAATAAAGATTTAATTTATTATTAATATATATTATAGTTATAATATCTTTATTAAGTAATAATTGTTTTATTCCGCTATTAATATATACTATAGGCGTAATTATTATAGAATAAGTAAGATAGTATTATTATAGATACTTATATACTATTTACTTATATAAGGATATATTTAATATACGCTTATTAAATAATATTATTACCGCCTTATAAAGATTTTAATACGCGCGTACCTTATATATAATAGCTGATACTACTATAATAATAATATGTTAAATAACTCTTTTCCCCTATTTTTCTTACTAAGTTTTAAGGTTTGTAATAAGTATTTATATTACTATACCCCTAGGGACTAAGACCTAGGAGGGGAGGTAATTATTAAGCTATAGTATATATACGCCTTATACGCTATTATATAACCTACTTAATAGACCTTCCTTATAAATACAGGGTAATATTAATATAATATTAGGCTGTATCTTAATAGATATATATTATTTAAGTACTCCCCCGTATTTTCCTAAGTTCCTTAGAGATTAGTTCTAATACGTATACTACCTAAGATATTAATATATTATACCTTATATTAAGCTATATTACTTAACTCTATATCTTTTATATTTCCAAGCCGCTAGCTTAGAGCTAGCGGTATCTAGCCTTATAATTCCCTAGCTAATAATATTTATAATACTATTATAATTCCTTAAGTAGTTAAATAAAAAGTCTAAGATTTAATATAAACTTATAAATAAGAGTTATAAATAATTTTAGAAGGTAGTAAAGTCTAATCAATATTAGAATAATTCTTATTAATAAGGTAGCTTTTCTAGGCTACTATTTCCTTATTAATAATATGAATAGAGGTAGTAATATTAAGGATATACTCCTAGGCTATATAATAATTATAATTATAGAAATAATAATATTAATAGATAGTTTAATTCTTAGGATATATAATAAAATCCTCTTTTACCTTTACCTTATTAATATTTATAGATTATAGATAGAAAAGGTAATTAAAATCTATTAGGTTTAATATTATTAAACTAGATAAATTATTATAATAATAATAGTAATATTAGTAATTATAGCGGATATAGAAGGCCTATAAACCGCGGAAAAGGATTCTAGTTATACTACTCCTAGGATAATACCTACTAAGTTATTAAGGAAGATACTTCTTAGGTAGATAATACTACTAAGTCTTTATATTCTATAGAAGATATCTAAGATAATAGCTAACTTAATAAAAATATAGAAGAATTAGGTAACTATTATATAAATAAAGACCTTAATTACTACGAGCCTTAATAAGATTATAAGGTAGAAGATTATTTTAATAGCGTCTCTACCTTACTATTACTAATACTAGAGTATAAATATTAATATTAATATTAGATATTCCTTTCTAAAAACTAACTATACTAACATCTAGATAATTCTAGAAAAGGACGTTATATCTTACTATCTACCTACCTAGGTAATTTACCTTATAATAGCGAGGTATTTCTAGTCTCTAATACCTTACTAGGTACTAATAAACTTATTAAGTCGTCTACTAACTTATCTAAAGAAATTAGTACTAGCTACGCTTTTTATAGATACTATTACATAATGGCTAAGGTAAGGCTTAACCTAGATAGTCTTGATAAAGACTATTACCTTAATTTAGGTTATAATATCTCCCTTATTAATTATATATACCTTATGAAGTCGGCGCCTAATATATAGATCCGCCGTATAGCTAGCTTAATTAATATATATAGTATTAATTTTAATAAGTATATTATATTAGAGTATACTATTATTTCCTTATACTATTATAGTATAAAAGATTGTAAGGAAGTTACTATTATAATAATATTAAGAGAAATATATATTATTAATAATCTTAAGGTGAATATACTTATTAATAATAATATCTTAATATCTAAGAATATAGATATATTTATAATCTAATTAAGGGCTTTAATTAAAAATTATAAGGTCTTTATTCTAATTAAGTTAAGATCTTATAGGAAGGTAATTAAATATATAATATATATAAAGTAAATTATAGTTATTCTACTATATTCTTAAATATAAATTCCTATTTATTATATCTCTTTATTAGATTATAATTTCTTTTTTAAGCTTAATTATAATTAAGCTCTATTATTATACGCCTATCTTATTAATACGTCCTTATCTATTATATTAGTTAAGAATAATACTAATAATACTATTATTATCCTAAGGAACTATTAATTAGGGATAGTATAGGAGTTAGAATTTAATAATTATTATTATATTATCATAGATATTAAGGACGTAGCTAAGCTAGTTATAAGATATCCTATAAAAGAATATTATATAAGTTAAATTAAGTATATATTTAATAAGATAGTAACTACCTTTATAATTACCTTACTTATAATATTTACCTTATAAATAATAAGGCCCTTATTACCTATTAATATATTAATATCTACTACCTTTATAGATACTATTATATCTAATAGGGCTACTATTGTTAGTAGTTACACTAAAATTATTAAAGTTTTTAATGAATTCCTAAAACTATAGGAAGAAGGTAGTTTTATAGACGTCTTTAAGATAAATAGATATATATATCATTAAAATCTAATCAGGAGTCCTATATTCTAAAAATAGTATATATATATCTATTAAGTAATAAGTTTAAGATAGTTATTAACTAAACCTTTAATAAGCTTTATAAGTAAAGTAGGCTATTATAAATAGTAGAGTTTATATCTTTTAACTTTCCTATTTTTATTATCTAAAAGATTATACCTAATAGTAAGTAGAAAGGCTATATAATTATTAATATATATAACCTTAATACTATTACTTAAATAGATGTCTACGCTCTACCTTTATAATTAGATATAATAGCTTATATTAAGGGATATTCATATATAAATATTATAAATATTATAAATATTATAAGCTTTTTCTACTATTAAAGAGTTTATCCTAATAACTATTATAAGCTTATTATTATTAACTACTAAGGATAAGAGTCTTTTAATATTACTATTATAGGTTATAAGAATTTACTTACCTATATATAAAGGTAAATTAATAGGCTTCTATATACTTATTAAACTATTAAGATATATATATATAATATAATTATCTATTTTAAAACCTTAAAAGATTATATATAATACCTTTATTAAGTCTTTATCTTATTAAAAAGGTATAATATCTTAGTAAATCTAGCTAAGGTATTTCTTAACTACCTATCTATTTAATTATTTAATTAGAAAGTTAACTACTTTAACTTATTAATTACTACTAATAAGTTATTAATTATATTAAGGCTCTTATTCCCTAAGTTATTATCTTAGCTTAAGATATACCTTAATATAATAGGTTAGTTATAAGGTATTAGAACTAGCTTAGAGATAAGTTATAGGGGTATATAGATTAAGATAACTAGCTGAAGAGTATAAGATATATATAAGATATAACTATTAAGTATTAATAACTATATATATTAAAACCTTATATTAGCTATCTTAGACCTAGTATAATAATGTTATATAATAATACTTAGGTATAATACTTAATTATATGAGGTATAATCCTAATATTACCTCTACCTTTAATAAAAGTAATAATTATATTACTTAAATAATTAATCCCTTAATAATACCCCGCTTTTATTAGATATAAAGTTAGCTTATAGCTTTATAAATAATCCTTTCTAATAAAAGTTTATTTATAATTAATTAAATAATGTTATTAGTTATTTAAAGTTAAATAATTATATTATATACATTATATATATAAAAAAGAAAAGTTCTTAAGACCCTTAAAATAATATATATTAATTAACTAAATACTCCTATCCTATTATATTAAAAAGCTTATTTAGATATCTAAATATATTTTAAAATTATATATGAATAAATTTAATAATTAAATTATTTAAATATTTTATAAAATATCTTATAAGGATATTATTACTTTATTTAATATTATATATATAATCTTAAAGGTACCTCTAAGCTTAACATAATTAAATATTATTTATATTATTTATTAATAATATCTTATATATTAATAAACTTATTTTTATTAATATTATAAAATTTTAAGTCCTTATTATATCCTTTTTATTAAGCTTAATGTTTAAGTCTTCCCTTAATATATTTAAAGTTAAGGATATCTTTTACTACCTACTTTTATTTATTATTAATAATAATTAATAATAATAATAGGTTTTATTATTTTAATAAAGGATCTATTATTATTAATTAAAGGCATTTACTATAAAATATATTTAAAAACAAACTTTAATAAGTTTAATTTATATAATATCTTAACCTTTTCTTTAATTTTAAAGGGCCTTTTATATTTATTATTTAATTTCTTAAAGAGTTTAATAATCTTAATATATTTTAAGTTAATAAATATTAAATTACCTTCTTAAAAATTAAAATTAAAATAATATTTATTTATTTATTATTCTATAAATTATTTAAATTATTTAAGGTTTTATAAGATATA
>JAABUL010003225.1_pt1 | contig 24760 bp, 35 predicted proteins | sample 5559151 | NCBI WGS metagenome assembly JAABUL01 (sample SAMN10711876, study PRJNA513368) | rock metagenome | isolation source: Antarctica rocks | place: Antarctica: Victoria Land, Pudding Butte sud | reverse complement strand
GAGAATATCGTGGTATCGCTGTGAACCGTCGTCGTATGCGAATCCATCACAGTGCTCGACTTTAAGCGTCTAGTGGAAAGGTATGCTCATGTCGCAGAGGCCGATCAAGGTTCCAGGGCGAGACAGGGGGAAGTCGAGGAGAGCCGAGAGAGTCGAGGCGGATTGCCGGCTGTGATAAAATGAGTGTATGCAGTTGGTGCGTGCGGCTTTTTTAGGTGGTATAGGAGAGTACTAAGATGTATGGGAAGAGGAGAATGATGAATGAGAGGAGAGTGAATTCGTGAGTAGGTGTTTACCGGGACATGAGCTTTCCGTCGGATGGGACTTGTGACCTTTTGATTTCGCCCAATCCCGCAGTTGACCAAACTATAGCAATACCGTACATAGCTACGTTAGAGAGCTACATGACAGAGCTTTTCATGATTTCATAGCCCTATGGTCTTTCTACAGGCTAGATTGTATGATTTGGTTCTAAAGGTATACATCTCCGTAACAGAATTGACCCAGAGCCCCCAGCTCTGGGTATGTAAACTGTACTTTGTGATACCACACTTCAGTCCAAAGTCCACCTCATTGGGTCGCAATCTTCAAGCCAATCCAGAGACCATCTATGTATGAATCTTAGTCTTGCCCTAAACGAAAGTGTAGGTGTGACACGGCAGAAACAACGGCCCCCGCAACAAGGTGCAAAATCCATTACGGGAGCCGAACCCGGGTTCTCTAGCTACCCTCAAATGTAGCGCTCCAAGGGCGCTCGGCTGGCCCAGGTTATTCGGCGCCGGTAGCTTGCTGAGGCTCAGAGGAAGACAGTCTTGACAGCACTGGCTTTGGGGGTTTCCGTTAAGGTCGGACTTCTAGCTCATTTCTAGGTGGGATCCGAAGACCACTGGTTCGACTCCCATAGCGGCTTCATGATCTTCGCCACCGAGACATTGCTCAGGCCCGTCTGGCCCAGAGGTTAAGGCGTCGGACTTCTAGCTCTTTTAAGCGTCGGATCCGAAGACCACGGGTTCGACTCCCGTGATGGGTTTGCTGTCTTCGCCTTTTTGAGCCGAACAGCGGCATATATCCTGTTCCCATTGTATCTGAATGGGAAGTCCCCTGAAACTTGGAATGCAGTCTAGCGCAAGCGATTCGTTCGTGATGATTCTCTCCGTGACAACGAGATTGACCGGCGGAACCTGCACGAGGATGAATGCCCAGAATCCGAAGGCGGATTCTGATAGCGTAGTTGAATTTCTTGTCATGCTGCCTGAAAATCCCTCGGGCACATCAAATCCGATAACTTTCATTTCGTAACGACTACCGTTTGATGGTTCGTAGTCCTTTGGCTCGTGTCTGAGTGTCTTCCTGCACCATCTTATAAGCCTTGCTTGCAATCACTTGCATTCCAGTCCGTCTCCTCTCAACAAAGGCAATCGAGCCTTAAACCTATGTAAGAAGCTGGGAACTCCCTGTCATCATCTGCTTCGATGATCTTTATCGAACGGGTACCCGGCCGACGTTCCCTCCATTGCCTGTCTTTTTCCAAGAAGCGCTACCAGTTGCCTTGTTCTGAGTATTGAGCACATTTGACGTATGGAGAGCGCAATGACGAGTTGATCTTTTACCTCGGCTCCTCTTCCTCCTCCACGTCCTGCTGTTCGTCCCTCGTCTTGACCTTAAGGCGATTCACACTCCTCTTCGCCTTTGTCTGCCGACGATCGGCCATCGCTATCGGATTCGGAAGATGTCCCGGAAGAGCGGTCGGATTTGTCGTCATCCCCGCCCGCGACGCCCTTCGGATTGTCCAGCCTGATCTTCGGCAGAGATGCTCACGCCGCCGTCTTTTTGTCGATGTTTTGCCTCATCGATGTCCAGATAGATGCAGCTCGGAGAGGATCGAAAGTGTGACTTGTTGGCTGCAAGACATCCGCGGTGAAGGGTCGAAAGGTGGAAAGGCTTTGCTCGCCGAGTTTGAGAGACCTCTTCTGCAATGGAAGTCGAGACTTGGCGAGTTTGTGACGCTCTTGTACCATGCCCCAGCTATCGAGCTGAGGTATCAGTGCGCATCGATCAGTCGCAGCAGATGTGACAGGTCTGCCGGCTCACAGCTGAGGTTTGCGGCCGACATTCCTTGCATAACGCCACGTCCCGCCATGTACGCCTTCAGCGCCCAACGGTATTGCTTGTCGTCGTTGAACAGCCACACGGTCTTGATTTTCTTCGAACCGGGCCTGGGCTTGGACTGGGAGTCGCGGGGAGGAAAGAGTGACTCTGGCATTACCATTGATCAGCGCGAGGTCTTGCATCGGCAGACACCAATAATAGTCCACTCCTCACCTGAAAATGATTAACTTCGCCGGAGTCGGGAGGATTTTCGACCTCGACCTGCTTGAGCTTGCCGCCTGCCTTGGCTCCCTTGGCCTTCGCCTCCGTTCCTTCTTCTTGTCTTGCCTCCTGTTACGCGTCTCGTCGCTGATTTCCTCCTCTGAGAGTCTCGGTCCCATGTTGACGAGTACGTACAGGCAGGATGATTCAAGCAGAAGAGATGGAGTCGCAGTCCCTATCACGATCAACACGGAGATCTACGAAATAGGCGCAGCTCAGGGGCATTCCAGCCTGTTTCATCGCCTGAGCGCCATTCTGGGGTACCCATGCTACTTCGATCGAACCCTTCAAAATCGCAAGCACCAATGACAGAAGTCGACAGATGGTGTCTCGTGAAGCTAGTGTGCATCTCCCACCTGATCCACCTGTTGTTGGGGTTCACTCCGGGCTACCCCATTTGCCCTCCCGCGGAGAGCGGGACAGGGGGAGGTGACCCGTCAAAGCAGACCTTGGACACATCGAGCATGGGGTCCTGGGATAGTAGCATGATGGGCATGAAGTGAATCATGCTGTTGCGTTCGAGGTGACCATAGGGAACGCATAGGCAAAAAATATCAGCCATCTAGATCAGCACACAGTCATTTGGGGTCTCGCCCTGGATTCCCGTTGTCTAATTTAATCTTTCCGTCAACCATCCGGGATGACCGAGACTTGGAAGTTGTCGTGATCGGCGCCGGCCCCCGGTGGTGTCGTGACGATGGCTAGCCTACTCGATGACGGACTCCACTCCATCCTCCGGGGTGGACAGGACGTTTCGAGGGAGGTCGACTGAACGAGCTGTATCGAGAGATCCCGTCGTGCTTTCACCTCTCCATCGTTTTCATCAATTACCGATTGGATTGAAAGAACACCTTTGACGCCATCCATCCCCTGGTCGATATACAAGCGTATCATCGCCGCCACCCCATTGACCGGGATGAGACGTACCAGCTCTCGCTAGTTAGAGAGATGATTCGCCTCCTCATGCATGGGATCCTTGCAATATATGGGGTGGAGAAGATCATTGACGAGGTGGAGGAAGGCAGAAACTGTAGTCAGTATTCCACGTCGAAACAAGCTGACATGAGCAGGACTCCACTTAGAGCGTCACTATTCCAGCTCGAGAACCAATCCGTACTCCTGAGTTGTCACTTTGCACAGGCTCCCATCCTACCCCGACTTCCTCCCATGAAAAGTACAATCCGACCTCATTGCCCTCGACCTTGACCGATGTACCTTTTCTTCGCTCTTTCCCCGGGATAGACCTTCCACAATCGCCATCATCGGAAACTCTCTTTTTGGCATCCTCGTCTGTCGGAACCTCTACGAGACGAGTCGAGCCGGGGAACGGGAGCTGACGATCCTGAGTTCGGACGGCGTCCGATTCAAGTATGGCAAGTATCGCGACGACGGGATTTTCTTCGATAATACCGGGCTGAAAGGCGTGACTGCCGATTGGGCGCAGTGTGCCATGGAGCGCGATATAACCGATCCGTTCTCCAGCAGATCGAACTCACCCACAAAGAGTCGGTCTGGTGGCAATACCTACCTCAGTGTACACACATAGCCTACGCGATCGGGTATACCCCATCTCCATACTCTCGGCTCCTCGTAGACGACGAGCGCATAGACGAGGAGATAGAATTCGACGTGCCCACCTCTGGTTTCCGGAGAATGGGGGAAGGAGGGATGGTGAAAGGGGTGTTCGGGTGTGGGTTCGCCTTTCCCGACATGGTCAAGGATCCGGAGGGCATGTGGATCTGCTGTGGGGGTAGGGACGGTTTTTTGTGCCGGGTGGCGGTGCGGTGATGGTGCGTCGTTCATTGGATGGTGAGGTGCGGCTGATGTTACGAAAGAGACGATGCATATTCGCCAGAGCTCGGAAGGTGTCGCAGATCTAGAACGAGAATAGCATGAGCTCGAATTGCGACGCTGGATGTCGCCAGGACGGGTAGGGGCAATTGAAGGCATCCTGAATCCATCTGCAGCTCAGCGGCAAAGGACGCCCTTGCGGGAAAAATGGAAATGGCGAGCAGCGGTCCGTGCGATATCCCTGCGCGATGACCTCTTTTCGCTCTACTTTCTCTTTGCTCTTTGACCTCACTCCCTTCTTCCTTCTTAACTTTTGTGCGCTTCTTGAAGACCTCTTGTCGCTACGTACTGACCAGCTCATCGCCTTTACTAAACCTCTTATCGAATTTTGAGATGACCACCCTTATCCCAGCCCAGCGCCAGCAGACCAGAGACCCGAATCGCAAGGTCTACACTCCCCCGTTCGCACGGTCTTACCACGGTTTTACCCTCAGCCGACTGGATATGATGACGCCCAACCTCGAATGCGGAGGGCGTACATCCCGCCTCATCGCCGACAAGTCTTCACTCCGCGCCTCGCTCCCAGAGACTCATTTCGACATGACCGCCCGGCAGCGAGGACTCCTTCTCGTCGATATGATCCACTCCGCGCTGATCTTGGCGAACGCTTGCGGACCATCGATCTAGAAGGCCCAACTCGACCGAAGACTCACCCCGTAGGCCGACGTCGTGGCATCTCAGTATCATGAGGCATTTACGCAGAAACGATTCGTGGGGCCGGATAGGACTCCCGGGTGTCAGCGTTTGGTCAGCTACCGTTTCGGGGGTACGATGATGATCTGCTCGACGGTTTCCCCAGCCTTGACGTGGATATCGACATGGACTCGGACACCGACACCGACACCGAAATCATCACATCATCCAGTACGACCTCCATCCCAAGCTTCATTTCCTCCGGTATCACGGTCCGACCAACCCCCTTCGCTCACCCACCCCAATCATCCCTCATCTCACTCCATACCCGCACCTTTATCTCCTCACCCGCACCTTTATCTCCTCATCCGCCCCACTTCGACGTCATACCGGTTTCACGACATCTACGCCCAGATGCTCTTCTCCCAGATCCCGAATCTACACTTGGCCTGGCACCAGTACGTCAATTTCTCCGTGGCTCCGGTGACGAAGATCAGAAGATCACGCTCGATGGTGTGGAGTTTGCAGGTGTTCGGGAGAAGAGTAGGGTGGCGTTGAGGAGGGTGGCGGCCGTGTTGAGGGAGATGATTAGGATCACGAGGGAGGATGGGGAGGGTAGCATTCTTCGGGAGGGTGGCATTCGTGGCGAGGAATGGGAGGGTGGAGGTTTATCGGTTAGAGGAAAGAGAGGGGACCGGGTTGTTGGGGATGGTGAGGGGGTTGGTGAGGGGGATGGTGAGGGATGCGAACGCTCAGTCCGGACCTTGGCTCGAATCCCACAATTATTAGAGTGTTAGGGGGTCTTATTCAGCCTGAGACTGGGCATCGACCGAGAGGAGAGACGAGAAGTGGGGATCTCATGTGATCTCCTCTCATAGGTAGTCCAACCTTGGCCGGTGGTATGCAGCATCATTCATGAGATCCCTCTATGATCAGCGAAAACCAACGGCAATCAGCCCTTGAGATAGCATCAAATTAACTTCAACCGCCACTTGCCACTTGTCAAATCCCGAAACCCACACCAACTGAAACCTCCACCTGCACATCCATTCCCGGGATTTCAGCCCCGCCCAACTGTTTCCAAAAGCCAAAGCTTACTTCCATCCTCAGCCCATGGGGGCTGTTCCCCCTCCGAAATCCGACCAGCCCTCCTCACCATCTCCGAAACCGCCCAATCGTCCCTCCCCGACCGCCCCCTTCCACCCTCCGGCGGACACGTCGACTTACCGAGACCTCCTGCTGTTCGAGGAGCGGTTGAAGATGAATGCGGAGATGCTGCGGCGACGTCGGAGGCGATATCGTGGTGGGTCCCATCTCCTGACTCCATGACAATCCTTGCGTGTCCGCGCTGAATGAAGCTCAGCTTTCTTGTGGTCGTTTGTCGGCGCCCTGGTATACCTCGCTCATAGACTCGTCTTTCTCCCTCCAACCGTCAGTCACATACCTGGAGCTCGTATAAGATCCTGGGCTGATGCCAGGTGGACATCAGAGCCTCCTGACGATGCGTGCCCTCCAAGCGACCCTCGCCGTGGTGTTCATCACTCTCGCCCTGTTCTTCGCCAGTGGGATGTACGAGGAGAAGATCCGTTATACCCATTCGTGCGTCCATCCCTCACCTGGCTCCTCCCGATCTCGAGCTGATTCTGGTGCTGCGCAGGTATATCAACCACTCGAACAAAGCCCTTCGCCCACTCAATATGCATCTCAACCTCCGACGCGCCCGACTCCCCATCCTCTCCTACCTTCACCTCCGCCCTTTCACCACACCACTCACCAAGCCCACCGGACTTATCCCTAATCCAGCCCCTGTTTCCATCTCATCAGCCAGACCACCAGCCGTCGCTGACCCGACACGCCGCGCCTCGCTTCAACCCACCGTCATGGCCCAGATCCCAGCATCCACCAACCCCCGAGGAGAACTCATCTTCTCCTCCCGCGTCGACAAGTCCTTTCGCGAGGGGTACGAGCGATACCGCGCGGCCTTTGAACGTCGACGCGAAGAGAAGGCTCGACAAGATGCCGCGCGTCTCCATGGGGGACTTATGGGTTGGGCTAGGGAGTTGGGTACGGTCAATCGAGGGATGACTCCGACGCCTATACCTACCCCTCCTGCTAGTCGGAGGGGGACTCCTCCGCCTGGGATGGGAGCGAATAGAGGTCGGAGTCCGAGTCCTGGGAGTCGGTTGCGGTTTGGGGTGGAGGATGAGAAGGGTGAAGGAGGAGGAGGAGGAGGAGGAGGAGGAGGAGGAGGAGGAGGAGGGAGGGATAAGGTGGAGAGCTATAGTTTCGCTTGGACGGCGGCGGGGGATACCGCGCCGTTGAGAAAGGCATCGTGATGCATTTATATGTGGAGAGAGTGCTTTCCCATAGGCTGCTCATATTTTTGATTTCGCGCCGGAGGCTTTGAAGAGCCGCCGGACTGTTCACGATGGCGGTGAGAAAAATGCATCGTCGCAAGCAGGGCGCCACTTCAGAATGGCTCATTCCGGGTACTCTTTCCGCCAAGTAGAGAACCCTTGCGTACCCCCCTAGCAGCCCCCTCGCGGTCTCCGAGACCCCCGCCACTTGCCCCATGACCCTCCTGACCTGCACCAAATCATCCACAGGAACGAGCCCCACCCTCCCCTCCCTCCTCACCATATCCACCATCCGCGCCAGCACCGCCGCGACCCAACACATCCCCACTCTTTGCGCCCTCACAGTCTCCCGCATCTCCTCGCCGTCCAACAAGATCTCCTCGAGCGCTTCGACTGAGAAGTCACCCTCCTTATGCCGCCCGACGATGAGTCTGGGGGTCCGCGAGAAGCTCAGTTGGGAGTACGTATCGGCGAGGTCGAGCGCGTGAGTCCATGTTCGCGTTTTGAGCTCGATGAGGCTGGATTGTGGGCGGGTGGGGGAGTTGTGAGGGGATCACGCAAATCGGGTTGGAGGTCGGTGAAGGGTGGGCGGTGAGGTGGTCATCATCTCGGGTAGGTCATGCGCCGAATCGGATTTTGAGCTCGAGTGATCCTCGGGCAACGCCGCATCGATCTCGAACTGACCAATATCTTCAACCCCCGAAAGCCGTAATTGACCAGCCGATGACACCCCACCGACCTCCCTCCAACCTTGACAGCGCTCTCCATCGCGGTCGCGTGAAACTCGTACCTCCAACCTCGGTTCGGCACCGCTTCTCCCGGCTTCATGACCACGTTCCTCTCCCATCGGGTGGAACAAGGCTGTCTTCCCGACGAGTTCCGCATCGATACGCCATTCGAGGGCGTCGCGCGAGGCTGGAAGGCTCCCGAGGGCGGGCACCGTTCTCTGCATCCACCCGCGACTTCAGCTTCAATTCTAATGGTGGGGATGAGGAGGAGGGACATACGATCGATATATCAGATACGATCGGTGATCTCGCGCTCGGGCCTCAATTTGCCCCAGAGATGACGCGGGTTCCACCTATCGGGTGCGCCTGTCCCTGCTCACTCTCAGAAATTGGAGCTACACGGCCAGGAGCGACGTTCCGGGTACACTGATGGTGGATACTTCCCCCTCGACTTGACTATATCCTCCAGCCACTGGCACGTGCAGAAAGCTCGCATCGACTTCGACGGATGAAGAAGGGGTTTGAGCGGTGAAATCGATGGTACCGATCACCTCGCCGTCGTTGAGTGCGAACTCATCGAGCGGGATAGTCTCGCGGATCAGAGCATGAGGGTAGGGGACTGTCCGAGGGCGAGTACGTTTCCAGACATGTTCTTTCGGCAGCATCGCTTGTGAATGTCAGGTCAGCGAACGTCTGTTCAAGGCAGTCAGGCAACCTTAGTCATCGAGCGAGGGAGCATGATTCCCATAAGAAGGTGTTGTAGTGTCCCATCTTGTTGATGAACGCTGTTGAAACTGATGGGGTTCATTCGAACAAGCAAAGGGGTTTTGAGTTTTTCCCCATTATTTGTTATTAGTTTGTCCCGGTGACTCTCAAACTTAAACCGCCTTCTGGAGCAGTTTATGATGCACCTGGTGCGCAGGACTATGCCGAATGAACGAGAAGAGAACGCCATCCCGTCTCGCCTCGCTACGATTCAAGTATCACCTTCGACACCCGAGGATGTGTGAGTCCCATCAATAAAGGCTCCCCATCATCCCATTACCACCTCCGATCTTGTATCCATGATGAGATCCTACCTACCAAAATATCAACTAGAAGGCTGTTGCTGAGCGTTGGCCTTGATCGAGAAACCATCCTCTGACCTCTTTGTCTCCTCCACATCTCCCAAGCCTCAGTCGGGTGTATCGGCTGACTCGTGACATATAGTGACGTCTCAAATGGTGCAAGGACATCACCGTGGAGAGCCGTCTTTCTATTCCTACACGGCGTTTCCATCTACGCGGCGTTGCGCATGCATCTCTTCCAAAATACGGCGCACATCTCAGAGGTGGTATCGAGAGCTCGCTCGGTGAGATTGACGGAAGACGCAGTGAGAGACCCATATGATGGAATCCTCTCCGCGCTGATGGCCCTTGCTCGCCGCACATCTGACACGCGTTCCTAACTTGACTGGAACGCAGAGGTCCTTTGGGAATGAGCTGTAAACTGCGTCTCGTGATCGTCCCAATCCTGCATGCAGCCATGCTAAGCCCAATTCTTCCTAGATGACCTTATGCTCCGCTAGACTACTGTCCGTCAGGCCTCGACTTGAAGACTTTTTGACCTCCGCTTCTCCGCCATGTGCGCTTAGCCTACGCCCATTGCACTACATTCCACCCCAACTGCGCCGCCAACCAGCTCAACATCGACGACGGCGCGACCTTCGCCTTCTTCGGCTTGACGAGGTGGAACTCCGTCTGTTGCCCGAACACCCACTCAAACGTCCCGGTCTTCTCGTCCCAATACACGTCCTCCTCCAGCTCAAACTGTTCCTATCAGCCTGTTGACAGCGCTACATCTTCAGAACGTACACGCATGTCGACACCCCATTCAGGGACATGCATATGCCCCTGAAGCTCTACCGAGGTCCAATAATCGTTCAACACCGGAAGTTGTCCACGTCCAGGGACGGCTGCTGCTTCAGCCTTTGACCACTACACGTCACTCACTTTCCTGCAGATTCGTCATCCCGATGACTGCACCGGCGCTATGCCCAAAGTCTCCGATCGGGTGGGAATAGATGAGCCCTTTCAGGTCGGCCTTCTTCATATCGTCTCGGATCGCGTGAAGGACCTCATCACCAGTCGTATCGGGTACCATCCGATGACGTGTGAAATCCTGCATCTTGTTGGCATCGTGTAGACCTTTGAGGAGCGATCTCGGGGGTGATGTCTCGTTGGAACGGAGAATGTAGCCGAGGTGCTGAGTATCGGTGTTCATCCCCATCGCGGTGATCCCGATGTCGACATGTATCATGTCTGGGAGTGGGGGAAGAGAAAGGGGGGGGGGGGTGTATCAGCATGCTATAGCTGTCTTATGATCAGAATCTCGACTGACCGCCCTCGCGCATGTGAGGATCCACCTCGACGGACGGCTCGGACGGGTGTCGATAGATGTCTAGGGTCGGATGGAACCATAAACCCGTCCCAAACTTCCGTACCACATCAGCATCCCTCGAGACCAGTCTCGTAAACTTCGTGACCAGTCTCGTGAAACTCACCCTCCACCTCATGACGTCCCTGAACCACCAGACCAAATCCTGCGACGTCGTCTTCCCAACCTCGATGACCTTTTCCGAGAAACCTTCCTGAATCATCGCCCAGATGTTCTCCATCATAATCTTGTACATGTCCAATTGCTCCTTCCCGCCGACCCGCTTGGCAATCACCTCCACTCCGATCATGCGGTGTGAGGATACGCGGGATGCCCAATGGGGATCGAGGTTGGACATGAGCACCTGACCTTCGCCGGTGTGCTATGGCTCCCATCAGCCCTGAGAGAAGGGAGCGTGAACCCCGTCGACTCACCAAACCATCCGAGAACGGCTCATCCGTGTCAATCTGCTCATCTGTTAGCGCCAGGTTGCGTAGGAGCGGGAGAGTCGTGTAAGAGCGGGAGAAGAACCCGACCTACATTGACCGCGATCTTTTTCGGATTGACCTCGTGCAGGGATTCATTGAGCATCGTCCAGATTTCCGGCTGATTATTCCAGTAAAAGACTGGACAGGGTACATCCGGATTCGTATGGAACATCCAGAGCATTCGACGATGAGCCGAGAACATCGTGGTGCTTCGAACGAGGGAACGGAACACGGTATCTTCGCCGTATTCCCTCTGCGTCACGATCCACGCGTCGTACCCGCTATTTCCCAATTCCAGCTCAAAAAGCATCTCCACATGACGGCGGAGTTGACGTACTATTTTTCCAGAACGGTGGGGATGAAGTCATATCGCTTCTGCACCCAACCCTTCTCCAGTGCGTCCTGCTCTCGAAGCGTCGGGAGGTCGCGGTACTCGGCGACAGGCATCTTGGCGAGCGTGACCACTACCGTCGCGAGCAGGATGTATAGGATAGCCCAACGCATTTCGAAGCGTTGTAAGATGTGTAAGCTAGCGAGAAGGGTAGAGGTATGGAAGCAGGATGAGACCGGGTGGTTTGCCCGGAGATCGGATTCCATCGGCGACGACCGAGAATCGCTTTGGTCCGATGCCGGCAGCGAAAGTACAGGCACAACGGGAGCAATTCGGCCTTGCGGTCACGTTTCATTGCGCGAGCATTCTTGTCTGGCACCGAACGTAGCGCTGACAGATGTATAGTACGTGCCAACATGGCGTCCGAGCTCAAGCCGGACCAGCGGATGACGGACGAGATGTTGTCCCAAATCCCGCAATTTGTCAATGATAACTCTTTCACAGATCGATGCCAGCTGACATCAGAGCCATGGCTGCTCGCGGGGAATCTCACGACTTCTTCCGCCCTTTCCTGGGGGCTATTGGAGCTATCGCGAAACCCATCAATGCAGGATCGTCTCCGAACCAAAGTCCTGTCCGTTGCAGACGATCAGCCGAATCTGTGAGCTTCTCTTTTCTCTCCTGGACCATTCTAACGGGTTCACCTCAAGGGACACCATCAACGCTCTCCCCTACCTAGTGGCCTTACTCACGAAGTCCTACGGATGTACCCACCCGCACCCGGCAATTCAAGCAGCCGATGACGGATACTGTGCTCCCGCTTGGGACGCCGGTGAAGGGTCGGGATGGGCGGATGATGGATTCTGTGCCTGTAAGGGAACGACGATCCTTCAACGTGAGTATGACAACCCGCCAGAGCATAAATCAGGGCTCAAGTCAGCATAGCGATTATGAACGTCAACATGTCCGACCGCTTCGGCGAGGATGCGACGATGTTCAACGCAGATCGGTGGATTGATTCGTCGATTGGAACGGACCTTGCCATTCCCGGACCATACGGAGGGATCCTGACGTTCGGGTCAGATAATAGGGCTTGCGTGTGAGTCTCTATCGCATATGGTCCTGCTTTTCTATCGTGACACGAAGCTGATACCTCCGGCCAGGGGACACCGCTTCGCCATGTTCCGAGTTCAAGACGGTGATTTTCGTCCTTGTCCGTCATCTCACCTTCTCAGAACCGTCGAGCAAGCCGCAATACCAGCACTTCGGCGGGTGAGTCCGTGCAACGTCAATGACAAGTGTCATGTCATGCTGATACGCGTTCGATGTCAGGATACAGGGACACCGCCCCAAGAGGAGTGGCGGGAGCGACATGTCTGTGCCGATTGTTGTCCGCCCGGTCTCTGTGCAAAGAAGTCGATCGAGGAAGTGATTGTACAGTTTGACGCCATTACGCAACGATCTATTTATTCATCAATAGACGTCGAGGGTGAGGTGTCCTTGGGTGGCATGTAAAGGCAAGTGAATCCTTCATGCACAGGCGGGAAGTGACAAAGGGCGTCCAGAGCATTTATGAAGCTCCTTCGCGAGTCTATTTCATCGAGGTATTACATCCGCCAAATTTCCGGCCAACACCATACTGACGCCCTCAAATCCTCACGCGAATGATCTCATCTGACAGAAGCATACCAATATCACACTCATTTGGACTTTGCAACGCTGCTCAACAGCAAGATGAGGAAGTTTGATTGAAGATATCCCGTATTATGAGGTATGGCTTGTACACGCAACAATGATTACAAAGCGGTCATAGATAAGTGGATTGGCTGTTTCCCCAATCTATGCATTCTAAAAATCAGGATTCACGTATGGTATCAAGGTATAATTTTACAGTACCTCTGTGTATTTCACAAACAACAGGTGTATCAGTGGTACTGGTACAAAGATTTAAGAACCATCCCAGCTCAATGCCTCAGAGTGAGGTTGCATTGTGTTTGGGCTGCCAGGGCTAACGGGGCCAACTCTGAGATGCCAAGCGTTTGCAACTTGCCTTCACAAGACTCGAGCTGTGCATCCAGGAAATCCACAAACTTCCAGGCAGCACACATCACTTTGTGCTGATGCTCATTGGACTTGTCCCAAAAAGTCTGACAAACTGACTGGCTTCGCACAGAGGCTTGGAGTGCATCCACCAAGGTGTAGACATGGTCTTCATGGACACCTCCACGCCCTGCAAAATAAGCTAGAGTCCCGATTGATGCTCCAAGGGCTCCCAGCGCCAGTGTACCGAAGGTTTTGTTTGATTGCCACCATGACGGTCCTGCTCTGGAATTGCTGTTGGCTGCCTTGCTTGAGTTTGGTGAGGACGTCTTCGCAGCACTCGCATGTCTCTTCTTGGATTGCTTGTCAGAATGGTGATGGTCAGTATCAGAAAGCTCAGAAATGATTGGCTTCTCTTCTCGTCTTTGAGGTATTTTGTGTTCACTGTTGATCCTCCAATCTCTGGTGACGCTGGAGGGCGCATTTGAAGCAGTCTTTGCTGGCTGAGTGGTCTCCGTAGAGTATGGATCGATGGACTGCTGACTTGCCATTGAGAACGCATTCCCAGAAGAAGGCATTTTAGCAGCTGTGCTCTGATTTGTGTGGGTTGGGAATTTGTCAGGCTTACATCAAGGTGTAGAGTGTAATGTATGGGGATTTAGAAGTGGCAAGCTGGACAGCATTGATCAGTGTCAAAGCGACGAGGTGACTGGAGGGCGAGAGAGCAAATGTAAGTAGAGGGAAGGCTATGTCTCTATGGATCCATCTAAGGAAGGAGATTTGCTTGATAACATGTGTGTCAAATATTGAAGATCAGATGCAATCCATTGTCTTAGTCAGAAGACCACATCTTGTCTCGGGATTTGCTTTCAACATTCTCGGACAATGGAAGAGGTATCTGGAGATAGTCAGAATATCTTGTCTCTCTTTCTTACAGATATGTCAGGGTGCTACGCCGACCAGTGATAAGGCCCGACGTCCAACTCCTACGACTGGCGATCGTGGCCGAAGGTGGCGATTAATAGGCAAAGAGGGTCCAGCGTCAAAGGTACTGTCGGGGACGTATGAGAACGTAGCCGAAGTAGGCACTGGTCGGGTAGCGCTATCGATGCAAAGACTAAGACAAGGGGGTATACTACTTCAATGACTTCAATGACTTCAATGACTTCAATGACTTCAATGACTTCAATGACTTCAATGACTTCAATGACTTCAATGACTTCAATGACTTCAATGACTTCAATGACTTCAATCTCGAATCGCTGAGGCTATCCCTCAGCGATCTATAGTATATACTTCCATAGCTTTGTGTTCCATGTCTCGTCTTCCAAACATCGCGTCTCGATCTCTGCAGTGGCGCAAAAGGTGAATCTCGGCAATCTTGGGGTTCGGAACGCAATGAGGCCGAACGAGCGCGCGTTGCCGTTTTTGGGCGTCCTGTGATGTGCGACTCTCGGCGATAGTTGGCGAAAACGTGGTTCTGCCGTCGTTGTTCGATATGCGATCGTGACAAGATACTACGGGTCATAGCAATCGCTCCAATTTGCCATCAGGGGGTTTAACACCTGAGACGTCCATGACGCAGGAAAGTCTCTGACTTGCCTGCATGACTCATACTGTAGCCCATAAACGAGGACTGGACAAGAGAAGTGGTGAGGTAGAACCCCAGTCGACTTTTGATCCAGAGAGGACATATTGTGCACGGATCCTGTCACGGATGACGGATCTGATCAAGGGTTACCACACACTAAGACTGGAACTCGAAGTGTCTCTGACTTGTCACTGGAGGTATTGGGGCTGTGACCCAATGAGGTGGACTTTAGATTAGGACCACTGGGTACGTCTGTCACAGACCGTCGAGCGCTTGCACCCGCCGACTATATGACGTGGTTCTCACTTACGCTTATCAAGAGGAGATATCTCAAAGTAGATCTAGGTAATACGAGGTAAGTCAAGGTTGAGGTTGACTGGAATCGATCCAAGGAAAATATGTAGCTTGATCAATCGTCGGTGGGTGTAGCGCGATAACAAGAATGGTCTATGGAGGCTCAACACAGATGTGGGTATGATATGCATTAAGGACTATGGGGTGACAATAATTACACTCGGAGCCTAGGTAAATACTATGAGCGGGACCCTCTACTTATACATCTCCAGTAACCTCGGCATCCCTGCTGGAACCTCGCGGAACTTTGTCCTTCTCCTTCGGCCTTTCCCGAACATTGGTCATATCTCGCAAGTCCCGCCCGAGCTCTTTCGACTAGATCATTCGATTCCGACAGGTCCGACCTTGTTACAAGTGGGTGGAAAAGCGATGCATGAACTCGACTATTCTAGCCGCAGTCTTATGCAACTCTGTAAAACGCGTCATCCCGTTCTGCTCCATCCCGCGCGGGTACCTGATAGCATCCGCACTGCTACCCTGAGAGCAGCCTACGACTCTCCCGGCGTAACAGACCTGTCGGGTATACTTGGTTCCGCACGGCGTTATCTCCAACGGGGGCGGTTTCACAGATCAGGCGCGGTTGGGTTCATGACACAAGACAGGGTGGTGCCGGGCCGTAGATGTGACAGCACCGGGCCAGTGTTGGAGGTATGGTGATGCTATCATGACGGCGATGGTCCATGAGAGCACGAATGACGATAAAGGGTATGTGCCGTATCAAGCAGGAGAAAGGAACAGATAGAGTCAGGATTGTGAGATGAAGGATATAAAGTTGATGTAATGTCTAGTAAGAAGACACTGAAGTTAACGACAGGAAGAGGAGGAAGAGGAAGCATATCCTTATATGGCATACCCGTACGCTACACATCCCCTGACCATACTTTGCACACTAAATGCAAAAGTGCCTTGGACGTAATATTGTTCAGCTAAACCTAGCTACAGGGGATGACTCCTGCTGCAATGCTTCCATACAACCTCTTGCGAATAGGTCTGGTGTTTCGGCACAATCAAATGAAACTATCGGGCATGTATGCGGACGTAGCCAAATTAGCCACTGGTTGGGTAAAATCGATGCAGAGGCAAGCCCAGGCTACTACAAGGTGACTTCAGTCTCAAATCGCTGAGGCTTCCCCTGTCATGAACCAACACGACCGACATACCCAACATGCATTGTTGCACGGCCACATGCATGGTTTGCCTCTGGAGAAAGAAATCAGTCTCGTACCTTTGTTCCTGTGCACCCAACCTTCTTTCGGCTGAATATTGTACCTTTCGGCTCAGTGGTATCACGTTACCCATGAAGCGTGTTTATTACAGCGAAGTACTTTGTCTATATACGTATCTGGCTCTGTAACCTTTGTCATGTCCTACTGGCACATTGTCTCGACCCAGAGAGTTGCAAGTGGCTTAAATGACGACTTTGGAACGCCACAAGGGAAGAGAAGGTATGTTGTGTTTTGGTCGTATTTGGGCCATTTTGGCATATATTGGGCTCGCATCAATATAGCATCGTGACATATGCAGAGTTGTCAACTCCAGTGACGGTGCTTTGAGAGTCAGTGTTGTGTGAAATCATGACAGACCAATCAAATCACAAGTGATCTATTGGGCAGATTTAGATCATCTTGATGATATGACTTTGATGAAGTGATTTTGCGCACATCTTTGGTGGCGAGATTTCTTCCTTGCTGTGCTACATCTACCCCATTTGGCAACGAGCGCAGTTGGGTTTGGATGATTGCCCCGGCGTTTGCAGGAATATAGCTTGCTAGGAGAGACACATACCAGCTATCAGGCTCAGCTGATCTCCAGAAGTATGGATGCATTTGTTGCAAACACCCTGGCTCCTTCCTCGTCCGACCATCCAGCCCTTCGACCGCTGCTGATCTAGGGATCGCGGCGTGCGAGTGCACGACTAGCACCACATCCCCGCCCTTTTCGATGACTGAAAGGATGGCCGATCGGATGGAAGCGGTGTCATCGAGCAGACCGGGTCGAGGGTTCGATTCGGGATTCGAAGAGAGGAGGGACGGGGTCAGGTAAGGATAGGTCAGGTGGGGGAGTAAGGGTTTGAAGGACAAGGGCGATTGATCGCCGGCGTGGACGAGGATGGATGTCGGGGAGGAGGGCATTGGATTCGGGTGGACATGAGAATAGTGGTTTGAAGGAGTAATTTCTGGATGGGAGAAGCTCCGCGTTGAAATGATTCAGCAACTCCGCCGCAAAATCATGCGCGTCGTGCTATCTCGATCGCTCGGCGCTCCCGTTGTGATTGAATGACGGTGCGATGGGAACATCGACTGTTGTGGAGAACAGGGCATCCCGCGTGATTGTCGTGAACAGATCAGGGAGCGCGACGGTGCCAAGGTGGACAGAGAGGCAACATGCACGCAGCGAAGGTTGCGCTACTGGTCGTCATCACGTGAGCATTGCTCGTGCCATCCTGTTTCTCATATCACGCCTGGAGAGAGCTGACAGCTTGACAAGCTGTGATGCATTTCCAATCGTTCCGCACTCCCGTATCTCCTCAGACATACGCCCACAACTCCAACCCATCCAATTTACAACCCGTCCCACGTCGACCATACCAAGCGACCCCCGCGGGTAGAAACCTGGTCTCCTTCCGATCCTCATACGCCGCTCCCCTCTCCATCAAATACCGAACGAAAACATCGTCCCTCTCCAATCCGAATGCGCAGAGTGATTTTGGCCCCGGTGTTTGTTGAAGAGCGGAGATACGGTCGGCATGATGGATGACGTGAGGTTTGAGATGAGGGCGATTGCCATTTCGTCGGACTTGAAGCAAGATGGGAGGAATAGGACGAGTGGATCTCCGGCTGAGTATGGTGCCGAGGGAGATGAGCCGGGGCGGAGGTGGATCCCGGTGGGTGTGGTGGGGGAGGTTGGGAGGTCGATGCAGCCGTTGCATGTGAGTGCGTGGAATTCGAGGTAGAACAGGACGCCTGGACTCGCTGGATCAGGTCGGATTACCGTCATTCCTTCTTCGACGCTGGTATCTTCCAGCGCACGCTTCGCTTCGGTCGATAGGATGTTGGCCATACGCTCGAGATCACGGTGATATACCCAGCTCCAGTCCCAACGCTGATCTTTTGAATCCAACGTCGGAGCCGATACAATGGGTGTTGGCATCGTCCACGTGAGACGAGCATTCGAGGCATCATCGCACATGATCCAACCCAACCTCTCATTTCATCCGGACCAAGATACGCCTTCTCGTAAAACCCATCCGGCGCAACGCTCGAGAGGTAACTCGCCGCTGCGGGGAGTATTTTGATATCGGGTGAGAGGGTCGGCTCGCTCCCCCAATCGTTTGACCAGGGCACGTTGATTGGATTCAGAAGATGGTGGATCATTCGCAATAGTCGATGAGCATATCCTTTGCCTGATGAAACGTCGTCAAGCACGCCGCAAGACAGACGACTCGATACAAGAACCCACGGCAATGTCCTTCGGGCGTGATGACGAGCGTGATCGCGTACAGACTCACAGACTCTACCAACCCGCCGTCGCCCGACGATTTCGCAAACGCATCACGTCAAGTCGTCTCGACGAAGCTATAAGCCTGCCCATCTTCCTCGCCCCGTCTCACAAGCACCCTGATTCTACTTCATCAACACGCAAATTATAGTGGTGAATCGTGACGACTGACCACGGGATGGTACCTGCCGCTTCCAGAGTATGGAGCCCGTAACATATGATTCATCTGCTCCTTGTATACCTGTTATCGAATCAGGCACGGAAGGGCGATGATGGGCCAAACACACGCCCGAGTCAACCTCTGGTAGACGAGCTTCTCGCCATATTTCCCGGTGTTGATCACGTTGGGCCGGATTGGCGATGGCGATGGTATAATCACCGAGATTGGGGTCATCTGGCATTGCTGATTGTAATGTGCGGAGGGAATGGATGTCGAAGGGGTTGAATTCCAGATCCTAGGCTTGTCACTCATCAAGTCGCAATCGCATTTGTCATTCGTGATACGGGGAACGGGCGAGATCAGGTAAGGGAAGCTATGAGAGGTGCTCGTGTGGATGGCGCATCGTTTCGATCAGAGATCTCATCGGTCGAGTGTTCCTTGACAAAAGCCCCCCGTGACCTACCGCCGAATTGCCCACCTCCAATCAGTCGATGAAATGATCACCATCGAGGAATGGGATCAGGCTCATACGGATGCAATCAAGCCCGAACAGGGTGGCCGGAGAGGGTGGCCTGACCATGGAACCTCTTGGGACAGGTTCCAGATGTCTACACATTCGTCGTACTCATATCGAATGCCAAAGCCGCCCTCCGCCCTCCCCCCACCCTATCCGGTCATGCTGGTCGGTCAAGGCAGCATGGACTTTGCTCATCCTTGATAGCCCGGTCTACATCCTCAAAATATCCCTCGCCGTCTTACCCACCATCCCCGTCCCCCTTCCCGTCTCTATCTCCTTCCCATCCTTTCTTCCTCGCGCACTCTCCTTCGCCACCCCACCGTCCAGCACGAACTCCTCGCTCTCAAGCGTTGAGCGTCTCTCCTTCACTCCAGCGGGCCTTATCTTCGGTGTGGCCCCTCTTAGCGTGTCGGGCGACGAAAAAGCCAACAGCAGATTGGCAGCTTCTTCGGCCGGGATGTCCCGTGAGGGTGGCATCTCTGGCGGGGAGGGGTGTTTGGGGTGAAAGGATTGGGTTGGGGAAATATTGGGGTTTGAGTGGTCGAGATTGAGTGCTCCGCCGAATAGGGACATGTTCTGTAGTGGGGCGAGGAATGGGGATGGTTCGGCTGGGCCGGTTGCGGACGTGGTAGTGGATGTGGTGGAGTGATAGGTCAGGAATGGGGAAGTAGGGGACGGGGTGGGAAATGGGAGGTAGAGGGTGGGATTGGTCGCTTCGGGTGGTGGAGCGGGTTGGGAGGGGACCTGTTGAGATCGAGCCGAAGCGGCCGCGAGGAGGGATGCGATAGACGGTTGGCGAGGGGAGTGAGCGGGTTCTGAGGCGAAGGCGAGCGGTGGAGGGAGGTTTGGCTCGGGTTCGGTCTCGTCTGGATCGTCTTGATGGTCTTCTGGTGATAGGGTTGGGGTCGGCGGGGAATCTGATGATTTGATCGATGGGCCGGCAGGTATATCGATGTCCCTCCCCTCACTCCCATCTGACTCGAGCTCTTCCCTCGACGCAGGTCGTACTCGTCGCTTGGCCGCTTTGTGACTGGCCTCGCTAGCCTCGCCAAGCCTCGCCTCGAGATCCTCGATCCGCTGCTTCAACTCCTTCATATAGCCCACCGTCCTCTCCAGCACCTGTCACGCTAACCGTCAGCTCAATCACACCGACGGACACCAAATTCACCTCAAGCTTGAACTCCCCACCCTGCCCACCCCCCGTATCCCCAAGACCAGGGACCATCCCCCTCAACTCCCCCAACGCATAATTGATTTTCTCTCGCCTCCTCCGTTCGATCAACGAGTGATTCGCTTTCCTCAACGCCTCTCTCGAGACTGGTCGACTGCTCCCGCCCTTCCCGCCCGCTCTTCGTTTGCCGCGGGAGGGGGCGTACTCGGTATCGTCTGGATCGGGGGACGAGAGCGGGGCGGTGGAGGGTGAGGAGGGTTTGGACGTGGATGTGGATGCGGTCGGGAGATCGTCTCGAAGCGGGAGGGACTGTCGTTTGCGGGAGAGGGATTGCGGGATGATGGAATTTGGGGGTGGCATGGTACGGTCTTGGAGTGGGTGGATGCGGCTTGGTGTAGGAAAAGTCGGGAAGGGTGGGTAGTCGAGATGACTGAGCTGATCGGAAGGGTGAGTGGTGTCGAGTAGTGTCATTGGGCGGAAGTCAAGCGAGACATGGGCGAACGTGCGTTACGAGACAAGGCGAGAGACGTATGGAGATTTCTGATCGTCCATCCAAAATCGAGCCATCGGCTCTTCCTTACTTGCTGGGTACTTGCCTTCGCTCGACATTCCGAGGAAGGGAGTTTAAGCCGAAAGCCGTAGGTTTGGGCTCTGTTTGAGATAAGAAAACAGAGGAAGAATCCCAGCTTGATGAAGCCGATCAGAGCTGTTCAATGTGATTTTCGAGCAGTCACACGAGCGCACGGTCGTGTGAGCCACGGTCGTGTGAGCTACATGGAGACGTCGGCGTCGTATGTATAGGGAATAGACGGGACACTGGAGATCAAGCACGCACGTTTGTGATATCCAGGAGCTGGGATTTGATTCCGTTCGGGGTGGCCCGTGGCGGATGGGAAATCATCAAAGGCAACTTTGATGACAGGCAGAATGTGGATGCTCCTTATCAATTTCAGAGACTTCAAGTCTGGATCACACAGAGGCTATCCCTGTCATACTGTGTCAGGTATTGCAGGGTTGCCAAAGTTCCTGACTGTTGAGACTTAGTTTTACGGGATTGAGGGTCCACTTTGAGGTCTCACACAGAATTTTGGCAATCTGTCTCGCACCATTACCCAGATACTCCATTCATTCGACAACAAGCCTTGGTGGGTTGCAGTCCCCCAGACTTTAGTACCCTGGCAGGTTACAGTCCCACCATCTGACACCGTCATGGACCAAGCCACACCACAAGTCGCCACTCGACGAAATCAACGAGATTCGTCGAAATGCCGCCGACTCGCTCTGGGTACTTAAGGTAACTCGTAGATGCATCTTGCCCTTAACCGCTATTATATAGTCTCGCCTTGACTCGTATGCAACCTTGCCAGCCCTGTTAGACCACCCTTCCCCTGTATCCCATGACACCATCTCAGCAAAGTCCGGCCTCTCACATGACATCTCTTGTCAGTGCCGTTGCCTTCGCCTCTGACCTTGATTTAGCTCTTGTCCATGGCAGCACAATCACTGTCAGAAATCATCACGCAACTGAAATCATTCTTTTAATCTCAGCGGCAGAATCCCGATCAGCAATCTCAGCGGAAAATATCAGGCACGTATCCCAGTGGCAATTCAGGTGACTTTGCATGGCTGCATTGCTAGAGCATTGCATGGCAGCACCGCCAGGGCATTATAAAGTCACAGCGCCAGAGCACTGTTCATGGGCAAAGCTGTAGCTTTGCCTAGGGGATTTGCTCATGCTATGCAACAATGCTAGGTTTAGCATTGCCATGGGTGGGAAGGTGTATAAGCTTGCAATCTCAAACATCGCTACCGTGACGGGTACTGATCGGTCGTAGGTGGAAGTTTGGAGAACACGGTCTCGAAGGAACCCTGCAAGAATACTATCGCCAGAAGGGGGGGGGTAGACTTAAACCTGGCATCCGAGGATTGGGGGTGAGTTGAGCCAGTCGGACCCCGTTGACGAGGAAGGACGTTCGAAGACCGTCTTATCGATTTCGAGGAGTTCTTCGTCGTTCCCGATTCAACAGGCTCCGGGTGGGAGACGGAGTCTACCCTCTTCCCCATATTCTTCGGGATCGTTGATATCGTCAGTCCCAGTCTCTTCGCTGGTCAAGCCCTGCTGACCGATGGCCTCCAGTCTCAGCTAGACGTAAGCTTCCAGTCCAACTAGGGGGTGCATACTGATCAATTGCCATGCAGCGTATGGACCCCTCCGTCCTCCCCATCGAAGAGACCTGCGCCCGCTCAGCCTCTCACCTTTTCTCCCTCTCCCAACGCCTCCACTCCCTCGGCGCCCGTCACTTCCTCTTCCTCAACGCCCCACCCTTCCACCGACGTCCCAAATAATACTCCCTCCCCCACGGACTCGAACACGATATCCAAGATCGCGTCATCAAGAGTGTCGCGTTCTTCAACGATTACTTGGAACACGAGCTCGAAACGTTTAGGGAGGTCAACTGGGATAGTACGGTGTTGCGATTCGACTTGAATCGGTTCATGAATATGGTCCTTGACTACCCCGAGGCGTTCGGGTTGACGAATACGGAGAGGTACGTGATGAAGTTTGGGAATGAGACGGAGGATTACGCCAAGATGGGGTTCGCGTGAGTTTTCCCACCCTCCTCAATTAGTGCAGATGAGAAGTTCGAGGTCAGGTTCCGGGATTTCCAGCACCCCGAGTAGAGGTGTGCATAAGTGGGTTGGAGAGTCCTATAGGTGCACAGCTTATGGTATTGGTATTAGTCTGATAGCGAGGGCGATCAATGGGTTTCTGCTGAGGGAGTCTTGGTCGTTTCAGCGGAGTAACGCGACGGAGGAAGGGCTTTATGCTCCAGATGAGGAGGGTGGATGAATGTCTCCTGCTGCCGCTCGAAGACTGTCATGTGAGGTCGCTCCGTGATGATGCTAAGCTGTAATGTCATAAATTGAGAGCAGATCTCGTACCGTATATTTGCCCATGTTATGCCGGTCATCCATCACGTGGTCTTCGCATCTGTTTTCTTCCCGCTCGCATCCTTTCTTACCCTTCGATCATCCACCTTGACACCCGTCGCCATGCCCACATCCCCAGGCGACCGTTGTGGTTTCCTAAACTCCCATCTTCGTGCCCGCGACGAACACTTCCGCCGAGAAGAGGATCGACGGCGAGACGATCACTACCGTCAACGTCTGTCGCCCAAATTCGAAGACCGCCGTGCACACGAACGAATCGACGACAAGCGGAGTTGGGACGATCGATTCCCCGAGCACGGTGCGCCTTCGGACACGAGATCCGCACGGCGGAGTCGGAGTCCCCCTCGACGTGGAATTGTGACTTTGGACCGTCGACCGGCTTCTCCTCGCGCTTATCGTCTGCCTTCCCCTAAACGCACGGAGTAGGTCCTCTCCCTCTGGGTCAAGTCGACTAGAAGCTGATAGTGGGAGTAACAGGGCGTACCATGATTCCCCGGAGCCGGGCCAGATTGATATCCGGAAACGATCCCCCGAGAAGAGGGACCGTCCAGCCCAGCCGGTCGCACCATCATCATATCAAACCCGTTCGACATGCGCGCATGCCTCGTCGAGTTCGTCTCGCGCTGGCTCAATCAGGGCTCACTCAGCGAGCTCTCCGCGAGTTATGAGTCCCCCGTCTGGATCCGCGTCGCGGTCGGTCACTACCGCACTGGAAGCTTTTGCCAAGTGAGTCTGCCCCAATATAACTATGACCATACTGACTTGTCCAGGGCGATGCATCGCCAACTCCTCCTCACCTCCCAACATCACCTCGCCGAAAGCTCCCTCCGTCGAATCCGCTCGTTCCTCTTGCTAGAGAAAGACTCCTCGACACTGATAGATGCGCAGAAACGGACCGTCGAAGCTGATATGGAGAGTCGTCATGGCTCGGCGGCCTTGAGGGACGCTTTCATCGATCTGTGGGCACGAGCGGAGGGGGTGGACAAGGGGTCGGGAGGCGTGGTGTGGGAGGATGTTAGGGAAAGATTACGGAGATTGGAGGAAACGGCCTCGCGAGTCCCGCCTGCACCGCCCACCCAACCTGCACCTCCCTCCCAGCCTGCAACACCTCGTCCTGCCCTTAAGCCTTCTGCTACCAAAGACAACGACGTACCGATGGACACAGAGCCCTCCTCACCACCAAAAGATGGGAAGCGCGGTCGAGCGCGAGAACTTCTGGAAGACGTCATTGCTCGACTGGAGAGCGTGGAAGGCATGAGAGAGGGATTCGAGGAGCGGTTGGAGGAGTTTGAGAATTACCTCTA
>JAABUL010003224.1_pt1 | contig 24761 bp, 20 predicted proteins | sample 5559151 | NCBI WGS metagenome assembly JAABUL01 (sample SAMN10711876, study PRJNA513368) | rock metagenome | isolation source: Antarctica rocks | place: Antarctica: Victoria Land, Pudding Butte sud | reverse complement strand
TGTCAAGCTAGCAGCTGAGGCCGATTGATGGTTCCGATATTCGGTCGGTGCACCAACAGTAATTAGAAGTTGGGTGGAGGCCATAGCAAAGATTCTTTGTGCGCACAGATCCAAAGTCACTTGGGTAGAGAAGTGGTGAGCAACGTCTTTCTCCAGAACGCTTTTATGCTAGGCGTATGATGCAGCCAGAACCCAATTTGGCCGTCAAGACATTCAAGTCCAGTACGATCGGGCCTCTCGATGTGCCCGGGCAGTCTCTGTGAGGCAATCTCTCGCCACAGGGGAGCAAGTCGTTGGGTGTCATCAGCTGCAGATACATTGAACTCCCTTGGTGCTGTTGTGTATGAATGGCACAATAAGGTTGGCTAGAAGCCAGAAAATGGTGGGCCGAAATACGAGATCGGTCTGTTGGAAATTTTCGAATTTCCGTTAAGATGGGTCCCCTCGTAATTGCTACCTAGTCTGATAGTAAATCAACTAGCAAGCCTGTGGCAGGAGATCATTAGCATAGGTTAACGAAACCACCAATTGACCGATCCCAGAACGCCGCCACCGACACCTTTTATGCTGTGCCACCACCCTTTGGGAATAAAAAGGCCGTCACCATCCCATATATGAGCTTCATAACCCAGGTGTATTCCGTTACTCAGTCCAGGCACATCATCCCACACTTCGGACTCCAAGATTTTCTTCTCTTCCCCCTTCATCATCTCCTCTCCGCGGAAAGAAGCTGACCCTGCTTTTCCCAAAGCACTCTGCACGCGAGCAAATACCCTGTCGCCTGCATCAGGCGGCAGCATCCTCACTATCTTATGACCCGCAAGTTGCACAAATAGATTTGGATTGGGGTCTCGATGTAATGAGGTGTATGTGGGTGCAATACCCATCCAAACGTTGGTATCGTAGATATCGCCGGTGCCTGCTCTAGCCACGAGATGTGGAGTTGGGAGGTCCTTAACTAGAGCTTCTGGTAGACTAGCGAAAGATGCTTGCGCTAGGTAGAGCCGCTCCGGCGTCCTCATGGTGGCGTATTTTGCCCATTCGAGGAAGATCTGAAAGGGAGCTTCCGCTCGTTGAAAAGAATCTTGAGCTTCTTCTACTGAGGTGGCTGATGTAAGACGGGTGAACTCTAGTGGGACTATGGCATTTCCATAACCACTGAGGTAGGTAAGGTCAAAAGAAGCCTCAATGCCGTCATCTTGGGGTTGCGTGAACCACTTTCGCATCGCCGGAAGCCCAAAGAAATGTCCTCTTGGTAGTAGAGCTGGTTGCGAGGGAGCAAAGGCTTCGCGGCGGAAAGTAGCCAGCTTCCCATTTGGTAGCTCTGGAAGAAGCTTCCATTTCGAGGTGGAAGAGTGCGCACGACGGAAAAAGGTGTTTGAGATGGAGAACTGTGATCCATGCCGGATGCGCAAACGAATCATATGGGCCACGCAGCAGCTTCAAAGCGTGCTATCAGACAACTAATCCGCGGATTCGACTAGCCATCAAAACCCTAGTCGCGACTCGAATACTTAGCCACACCCTGATTGCCCCTTGGGTGTCCATGTCATTCAGTGTGAAGACTGTTCGTTTTGTAGATGCAAAACAAGCGGGCTATGCGGCGGACGGTAACTGACACTAGGACAAAATCAAACCACCAAAAATATCAGTAGGTAGGTATTACGCGTACAGGCTTAGGAGCCGCTCTATTAGGCTTAGCGGCTAACTAGCGGGGTAATACCTCAGGGGGCAACGCTAGAGTATCGCCTAGGGGGCTTCTTCCGGGGGCCACCGTTGGGGTAGCGCTCAGGGGGCTTCTTCCGGGGGACACCATTAGGGGAGCGCCCGGGGGCTGCTTCCGGGGGATACTGTCAGGGTTACACCCGGGATATTACCCTACTAGTAGGCCGCTAAGCCTAATATAGATAGTATACGCCTACTACTACGCGTTATATCTGCCCTAAGAAATATTTTTTCTTAGTAGTTTTGATTTTGTCCTAGTGTCAATTACCGTCCGCCGTAGGGCTAGGCGAGTTTGCCGCGCAGTCAGTTACCGGGTACTTAGTAAAGTAAATAAAGTACTTTTCACTTTACTTTACTTTCCGCTCTTCACGCTGAGCGACGTACAGCATTGTTCATCTCAGAGCGGGGCAGGCAGGACGTGATATGTTGCTAATATATCGCAAGGACTGTCATTCAACCTGGGAGTATGAGTCCGAGTATTTGCTGCTTCATAGTCTTCTGAGAACGCCATCTGTTTATATTCTTCGTAGTAATTTCGGAACTCGCTTCCTGCTGATTCCTGTCTTCCATTCGTTTTCGTACCATTGTGGGACAACTACCTCGAGCACACGGCCTGGATGCCGTACAATGTCTCTAAAGCGTTGCTCTTGCCTCGGTCAACCGTCCGAGTCAACTAAAGCAACCCCTTTCTCATGGTCTATCCAGCGCTCCTGCCTCGTCTTATCCAATCCGACTTGGGGGGGAGGCGTCATGCCTTCGCCTCTATTCTCTTTGTTTACATCCACTCTCATTCTCCCATCTACATATCACTACCAGTTGAAGTCTCCCTTCAAAATCCGTACATTACTCTGCTTATCACAAGCCTGCACCACTACCCTGCATACCGCAAGCGTCGTGACAGCAAGACGGCAGCTACAATGTTGTCCGAGTCTTCTTTTGGCTTCCTGGCCTCGGCCTTGCATATCTTTGCATCCTTGCATCTTGCATCAACCTCCGTTGTACCAGCACAGAAGTTTCCGATTATGCCACGGCAGACAAATTCGAGCAACACTGGTATCAGCCTTCCCAACACCACGAAAAAGTTCTACGCCAATGCACTCTGCAATTCCGAGCAAGAGCAGGTTGAGCAAGCCGCCTGGAACGATGCCTTTGCTTATGCTCACGCCTTGGCTTCCTGGCATGCCAATGATTCTTATCAAACAGCTATGGATATGTATATGGGCAATGACAGCCGGGGGCCAATAGGTGATATCCTTGAAGGTGGGACTACAACCCAGCATCTCTATGATGCAATGCAACAAATGCTCACGATTTCCTCCTCCAGCGAATATCGCAGGGGCAGTCAATGTCCATACACTGTCTACATGGCCTGAGAAACAAAGGGTTTTCATCATGTGCGAGGAGCCCGCTGCGCCGCTCATGATTGAGGTTCTCAATCAAACAGGCTGTGACTCGGCGCCACCGGGGTTCGAGACAACAGCTTATGTGTGCGTAAGCTCCTTTGTTACTATAGGGGCCAACGATTGATGCTGTCCTTAGATATGCCGACTTGGGCGTATACTTCGTAGGCGCTAGTCATAGCGAATGACTTCAATTTGGAAAGCTGACGTCCGGGCTAGGAAAACCACTACATCGTCTTCTGTCCCGGATTCTACAATTCGCCGACGTTGGATGAAGCCTTGACTCGGTCCAGCGAAGGGACCCTTAACATCAGACGGGACAATATATTGCCCTTGGTAGGGAACAAAGGTTATATTTACTTTCACGAGTCATTGGTGAATTGTATCCACACTTGCCGTGACTCTTGTTCTAATTGATACGTCAATAGCACTTGGCCAACCTGACGACTCCAGTACATCATTCTAGTAAGCAATCAGAGAACTTGTTAGAAAGCTGAGTATCTGACACAAGTATATTTTGGGATGGAGATACCAAAGACGTACCGCAAAATGCCGACAGGATCTATGGACCTTATGACGTTATTCAAGAGGCCAAAGCAAAGAATACTGGAGGCTGCATTCACACAGGTAAAACATATCGGTACAAAGAAATCTGCGTGTTATGAGTACTAATATCATCGTGGCTGATCTCAGCCGATTCCTATGCCTGTGCGGCAGCAGGTGGCCCATCTTCACTCCAAGTTCGAACCTCCCACCCGCTAACAGCTGCTTAGCCATTCTTGGACAACAGTTATTTCACCTTGTAGATCCGCCTACACCACCGACAAACGGTTGGTCTAGTGAAAAGCTGGTGCGTTACCCGATACAGGTGATCCCTGAAGGATACAATATGTCATCGCGTGCACGCCCATACTTCCCAGACCCGGACACTGTGGACAATCACATTGCGATCAACGATCTGGGCTTTGGGCCGTCTACACTCACTACACAAGACTCGACCGGGCGGCCCGCTGGTCGCTGGTCTGCACTTCGACGGCCCTGAGGACCTCGAGATGGACATAGGCAGGCCTTCCTGCCCCCGTTTGAACCAGAGTGTAAACCGAAAAGTGATTGGTTAGTAAGGTGGGCCAATCAATCCTTCTCCAGATTAGATCAAATATTATTGCTGACTTTGTGTATCCAGGAAGGGCCTCTGCGGCCGAAGTGAACGGCATAGCGAAACGCATGATTGCCTTCGTGCTCAGCAATGGCGTAGTAGAGTTTGATGGTGAAGGGAGAATGTTTGGGTTGGTGTCTTGGCTTGCTATGGGTCATTGTCAGCGTGGTTTCTGCTCTACTATACGGTATATCGAGTAAGAGCATTGAGACTCGGATGCCTTGACCAATTACTCATAGTTGTGCCAAACCAATGTGTAATCTAGTACATGCAGGTCGTGGCATGAGCAACTGTGAGAGTGCAACCCATGGGCAGTTTTGCAGGTAATCTTGAGCTCAACTTATGCAATGCTTCCCATTGGCCAATCGATTCTCGTACCCAGTCAGTCCTTTGACGTACCGTTGGCCAATAAGAGTAGACCACCGATCCGAATAGCCGGATCCCGAGGCTCTTTGGCTCAGTGGCGATCCCACACTTGAAGCGCATGGGTGCTTGCACGATACTATGTACCGTAGTACATCCCATCCTGTTGACAAAGATGTGGGGAGCTGATCCCTTCCGTGTTGGGGTCTCTCGATCCCGGTCCTATAGAATAGAGTATTCCTCTTCTGTGCCTTGTGCTGAGTGCCCCTCTTCATATCCCCAGGTCCGTATCCAGTCTCAAGTGTCTGCTTGCTGTGCAAGTGCAATCTGCATTGAGGTGCTTTGAGGTTATCATGCCGAATTCTTCTAATTCCATCCATATAGTCAATGGCTACGAGAAGGATGCTTACACTTTTTATCCCGTCCTCATCGTTGGGGCTGGAGAATCGGCTATTGCATTGGGGTGCAGATTGAAAGAGGAGCTTGGCTTTGATCAATTTCGAATGTTTGACAGACAGGCTGGGCTAGGAGGAACATGGTGGATCAACAGATATCCGGGCGTGGCTTGCGATGTGTACGTATCAACCCCACAGGCTGCTATGAGCATAGACTGATCTTCAGATATAGGCCTGCGGTCTTCTACAGCTTCTCTTTCTCACCTAATTACAATTGGTCGTCTTATCACCCTCCGGGCCCCGAAATCGTTCAGTATCTGCAAGATGTGTGCGAGAAATACCAGATCGTTGATAAGATCCAACTAGATACCGACGTCTCCGAGCTACGATGGCTCGAGGATGAAGAGGTTTGGGAGGCGAAGCTTTTGCATATGGTGCCGGGTACTGGAGACTTGTCTACAAAGGAACGGAAGAAAATGATGGCTGAGAAGGGTCCGGAGAGCGTATATCTGAAGGAGGAGATTGTACGAGCCAGGATTGTGTGCAGTGCTGCTGGAGGTCTTGTTGAGCCGAATATGTTTCCAGAGGATATTCCTGGCCGTGATCAATTCGAGGGTGACATCTTTCATTCCGCACGATGGAATTACAATCTGGACCTTCGCGACAAGGACGTCATTGTCATGGGCACAGGGTGCAGCGCAGCTCAATTCGTTCCTCGCTTGACCAAGGAGCCATACAATGTCAAATCCGTCACTCAAGTAATGCGCTCTCCACCATGGGTCGTACCGCGCCCTGGACCTATGTTGGGCCTCATGAGTGACGAGCAGTGGCATAAGTGGACACCGAGGTTATTTCCTTGGGGGTTGGGTCGCACATATAGGACCTTTCTCTTCTGTCTTTCGGAAATGGATTTCTTCCTTATTTTCACTGGGAGAGATTCTGCGGCAAGAGTCAGGAAGAAGGAGGAAGCTGCTTTAGTGAAGCATATGAAGGAGGCCGTCCCAGAGAAATATCACGAGATGCTCACGCCCAACTATGGCGTCGGCTGTAAACGACGCATCTTCGATGCGTTCTGGCTAGACAGTCTCAACGATCCGAAGATCAATCTGACAACGCAGCCCCTGACGAGTTTGCAGCCAAAAGGGGTCACGCTTGGTCCTGGACGGACGTATCCAGACCCTCAGGATGTGAGTAGTAAGGCGCCGACTGATGAGGTCCACCTCCCAGCTGACGCCATCATCCTCGCCAACGGCTTTGAATTGTCGACTTGGCTCTCGCCCCTCAAGATCATCGGCAAAGGAGGTGCTATGATGCAGGAAGTCTGGGATCAAAGAGGTGGCGCTCAAGCTTACATGGGCAATGCCATGGATGGCTTTCCAAATCTATTCATCATCTTTGGTCCTAATACAGCTACCGGTCATTCATCTGTCATCCTTGCCTCGGAGAACATGGTAGAGTACACTCTGAAATTCATCAAGAAAATTTTGAAAGGGGATGTCAAGACCTTTGAGGTTAAGAAAGAGAAGGAGATTGCATGGACGGAGAACATGCAGTCAGCGCTAAAGACCACGGTCTGGCATGCTGGAGGCTGTCATAGCTGGTATAAGACCGCGAATGGGTGGAATGCTACTGCTTATCCGTAAGCACTCACTTATAATGGGTTTCACATTATGAACAACTCCCTCTCTTCTCGTCGTATACCAACGTGGAATGCTCAATGCTAATATCAATACAACAGATATTCACAGATCGACTATTCTATCCGCTGCATGTTTCCCAAATGGAGCGATTGGCATATCCAATACACGAGTAAAGGACTCTTGAAACATCGCGTATCTCAGATACTAAAGGCTTCGACTTTGCTGATCGCCATCGTTGGAGCTTACTACATAAGAAAAGACGTTAGGCGTGGTTTGCACGCTCTGAATACCTTCTTATGGCAGAATATCAAGGCTAGGCTATCCAGTCTTCTGATACTCATGCAGAGAGGCAATAGTAGCTTGCCAAAATAACCGTAGGATAAGGCCTGTGTACTGGAAGAAGTACGGAAACATTGGACGGTATTTGGTCTAGCTGTAATACCACGAGCATAATGATCTGTAGCAGCGGCTACATAAATTGTTGGTCCTCCCTGGACGAGTATCACTACTCACACAATTCTCCATTCTTACATATATCAATCTTCTACCACGGGCGTGGCTCTCTCCATCTTCTCATTCACGGCCACATGTTGATAGAGCAGTCGAGTAATTGAGAAAGTGATATACTCTGGCCAAGGCATTAGCAATAACGAGCCTCATGAATGTTAGCGCGGGAGTAAACACTTCCGTACAATATACAGTATTTGTAACGTGTTCGCGAGGCTCTGCAGACGAGAAGATGGACGTATACACATCGGAAGGATCCATGTATCTTGCATTGACTATCTGAGACGCAAACCAATGAATTGGAGGCCTGGGGTTGATTTGGACGTCCTCGTCTTACTGCTGCTGCTACATTTCACTATCACAACTGTGCAAATCCTTGCAGCAAGACTGCACGTATCCTTACGTTCGTTGTTGAAAGTGACCACATGTTCACGGTTACCTTAGTCATTAGAGACCTCGAGGCTAATTTTGCTACTAGCGCCAAAACCTCTTCGGAATCACGCCGCACCAGGCTTGACTGAACAGAAACGATGAACCAAAGTCCAAATACTCAGCAAGATGCTAACGGCCCGTACTTCAATGTGGGCAACAGTTTTAACAATGTGCCGGAGCCCCGGTCACACGGGAACAAGAGGAAAAGCGAGGATAAAGACAACACACCCGATGGCAACCTGGGACGAGCGAAGAGGAACCGATACATAAGGTAGGTACTCCTGGAGCGGTCCTTCTTGGGAGCGGTCATAAAGTCGTGTATTCGAGTTGGAAGCTGACTTCGAGATAACATACAGTATCGCATGCAATGAGTGCAAGCGGCGCAAGATCAGGTGCAATGGCAACACACCATGCGAGCGGTGCCATAAGCTGTCGCTCGATTGCATATTCGCGACAAACGGAAGTAGTCCAGACTTTAAAGATTCGGAGTGAGTCCGCTCGACTACTTTGGAGCTTAGACCCGTGCTGATCCAAGCAGGGAGTTTCGCGCAATGAGCAACCACATTCACTCTCTGCAAGATCAAGTCAACTATCTTTACGCAGGACTTGATGCGTTACGTAACGGGCAACCATTTCCCATCCCTAATCCAGGCCAAGAACAATACCCCATATACCCAGCACTTGCCCAACCAGATCCCTATCGAAACAACCTCCCACCTCCGCAACATCATGGGAGCCAGCCTCGCTTCCAGGGTCCCACGAGCTCTGCTTTCAGCTTCGACGTTGCCCGCTCAAGCCTGCAGACTATGGGTATCACTGCACCTGAGATTTCGGAAGGGGGGTTCAATGATGAGGATCCCACAGCAAGTCAACCTCGTGCACCAACGGCACCCATGACCACCCATCCAAGCAAAGACCCTCTGTTGAAAATGAACAAAAATGAAGCAATAAGACTTTGTCGAATTTATGAAGAGGAGATGGGCCTTATGTACCCAATGCTAGATATGGAGAAGACGATCACCCAAGTGAACATGCTGTTCAACTTTACCGAGGCAGCGGTCAAATCAGGCCTCATCAGTCTTCAAAAGGCGGGTCCGGATAGACTTAGCAACAATGATTCAAATGATGTAAATATTCTGAAAATGGTGCTCGCTACGGCGTTGATAGTGGAGGGAGACGGACAGAGTGATTTGGGCAGGGAGCTGTACGAGAGTTGTCGAGAAGCCGTTGAAGGCAGGCTTTCAGGCCCCGTCGAGATCAAGGGGTTGATACTCCTGGTCCTCGTGGTCAGTAATGGGCAGCTGGTCAAATCCGTCTTGCTAATATTAGTTACAGGCTGAATACAACTTCCAACAAGATGAGGAACACCAAGCGTACCGTATACTTAGTCTGGCTTCACGTCAGTGTCTGGAAATTGGCTTACATCGTCGGGAAACCCTGCTACAGGTAGCTCCTAACGATGAAGAACGCTCCTGGGCTATCAAGCTCTTCTGGTCAATATATGTACTAGATCGACGCTGGGGCTTTGGCACAGGAATGCCCTTCACTTTACAAGATACTGACATCGACCCATCACTTCCGGAGCCGGTAAGTAAAAATGCCTCCACTTGTAAGTATGTCGTTGCTAATCGTTCAGGACGACTCTTCACCATATTTGAAAGCAATGATATCATACAGTCGTATCTCATCCAAAGTCTGGGGATCCACTAACACCTTTGAGGGCCCAGGTAGTGAGATCAACAAAGACAACATTGGATACCTTGATTATCAAGTCTTACAATGGCACAACTCCATCGCGGACGGCCTGAGATTCCATCCCGACAATGTCATGGATGCGAAATCTCTGAGTCGAGGACAGCGTCGCCTCCAAGTGATCCTATACATGCGGACCAACCAAATGCGTGTCATGATTTACAGACCGGTCTTAATGTCAGCCACAAACATCGTGGAGAACAGACGATATGCGCAAACGGCGGTTGATGTTGCAAAAGACACGATCAAAGTGCTGAGACGCCTGAATGACACGTCTGATATCTATCGTACCCAGCAGGTCTGCTTCAACTACTTCCTCATCTCAGCACTTGCCGTGCTCTTCCTTGCTGTTGCACATGCACCGGTAGAGTTTAGCCGGCAAGTCAGGGATGAGTTTTACATGGCTCTCGACCTCATCAAGGGGTTCAGCGCCAAGTCGTACACCTCGAAGCGCCTTTGGAAAGCCATCAAAGGGATCAAGGAGATAGGACCAAAGCTTGGTGTCATCTCTCGACAGACATTGACCGATCCTAACGACCCCCACTCGTCCGCAGCGGTCGCCATGGCGGGCCTGGCTGGCCATCAAGTCGATGAGATGGCAGCCTTCCCCCAACTCCAGGACCCCAACACTGCGGGTAGCAGTCCCCTGGACGGCCAGCAGATTACGCTGGAATTGACAAATCTTTTCGAAAAGGCTGGAAGCTATGGCAATAACTTGTTCGCGCAGACGAGCGGGCAGAATATGGATGGCGCGAACGGCTTCATGGCTGGCCAGGGTGAGACGACATCAGCACCCGAAGGGTTCAGAGGGGTGTACGGTAGTGACAACGAATTCTCTAAGATGATGGGGAAGCTTGTCTGACGTTCTAATGGCCTTGAAATAAGCATTGCGTAAAGATTGGACAGACTGAAGTAGGAAGTCGTTGGCAATCTAATGTACTCGCAACCAGGTTTTCCTCCAAACTAGGCCGTAGCATCGAAATACCGTCTCCAGTAGGCTGGCTCTGGCCCAACGGTCTGGGTCTTGGTGCGTAAGCGAGCGGCTGCTGGAAGGCGGCCGCTACTTTTAGCAACGCCTTGCCCCACTAAGGATGTCAAATACAGCCCAACTCGAAGTAAACGCCATGTTTATACCGCCTTTGTGATCCCGAGCGATTTGTTGTACCGTATCCGCCGGGGCGTCTGATATCTGATTTTGATATTCTCGAAGCCGTCCTTGTCCAACATAGATTGGGCTTCCCAATAACCCTTGTAAGACTCGTGCGCTTAGCTATTCGTCCAAACGCTGACCTGGTGACTTGAATGTTGGCAGATGAGGCAGTCGCGAATACCACAACGAGGCCAACGGAGACTACAAATATTCTTGCTATGCGGCAATGATGTGTCGTGAAAGCAAATTTATACGTACAAGACTTCATCCACCAATGCAATCACGTTTTCGGCTTCTCAATACGCCTACGACCTCGAATCTTCCAGGCCTGAAGAGCCACGTCTACTTGGCATAACGATCGCAACTACACCTGATATACAGGGCCACCATTACAAGCCATTATACAAGAGAGCTGAAGCTGCGTGAAAAGCGACGTCCACTTCATCCTACCTAGGCTGAACGGCCCAACCATCACGGTGTCTGCCAACGGGGACTCGTCACTGGTCCCCCGGCTCGAGGATCTCAATCTCGTCTCCCCAGGCGTCTCAGAAATTGCCCTCTCAGTCACCCGCACGTCCTCTTCCGTTATGTCCACAGACTCCGGCACGCCCGAGTCCTGGGTCTCCTCTTTCTGCTCCCTACTCGGCCACGAGTATTTCGCCGAAATTTCCGAGGATTTCCTCGAGGATGACTTCAATCTCACAGGCTTACAGGCTCAAGTGCCTATGTACAAGGAAGCGCTAGAAATGATTCTAGATGTGGAGCCGGAGGAGGATGAGGAGGACGAAGAGGAGGACGAAGAGGACGAAGATGAAGAGGAGGACGACGACAACGACATCAATATGCGAGATGAGAATGGCGATAGGATACCATACAGGAGGGCAGCAGATCGCAAGGCCAATGACCTTTCGGTCATCGAAAGCAGCGCAGAACTTCTCTACGGCCTGATACATCAACGCTACATCACCTCACGCCCTGGCATTCAGCAAATGGCAGAGAAATATGAAGCGCAACATTTTGGCTCCTGCCCCCGCGTCTTCTGCAACCAAGCCCGCGTGCTCCCCGTAGGCTGCAACGACATACCGGGTCAAGAAACTGTCAAACTGTTCTGCCCATCCTGTCTAGACGTCTACACCCCACCGAACAGCCGCTTCCAATCCGTCGACGGAGCCTTCTTCGGCACAACTTTTGGTTGCCTCTTCTTCATGACGTTCCCCGATTACGATATATCCGCCAAAGGCGATCCTCTCAACCTCTCCTCCACACATTCTGCATACGCAACTCCATCGCCCTCAACAACAGCCGGAGTATCGACCGCCGACCTATCCACAGCAAAACACTCTCGCTCCTCCTCGCTAACATCCACACCCGTCACAGCAGTCGCGCCCATCTCCTCCCTCTCACCCCAAGATCCCAGCGAGCCACCACTACCACCTCAACCCACACATGTAAACGGCGTCGCAACATCGAATCTCGCCCCCGGTTTGGGGTCAGGAAAACTCCACGAACCGCGCATCTACGGCTTCCGCGTCAGCGAGCGCTCGAAAACGGGGCCGAGGATGAAATGGTTGCGGATGAGACCGGCGGACATGAATGAGCTGGACGAATCGAGACGATGGCATGAATTGTATTGTGGGAACGAGGATGATATCCAGATTGGGGGCGGAGGGGAGAACGGAGGCGCCCAGGTGGAGGTACCGACCGGGAGGAGGAAGAAGGCCGCAAGGTCGAGGAAACGAGGGGTGGGTGTTGGGAATGGGGAGGGGATGAATGGAGGCGGAGGCGAAGTGGTTTAGCTATGACTATCCATATCTTGATGTGTTTTGTGAGAGACGAAAGTAGCATTGACGTACGAACGACGGCATTTTTCTGCGTTGGGCGATGGCACGTTATTGGTACAGACTTTTACCAGCGTACATTGCTGGGACTAGACAAGACAGGGGGTGGATAAACGAGATATAGATAGGGGCGCGTCAGTGCGCTCGACGCGGTGCCTGATAGCTATTCACAAGGTAACAGTGAGGACTTTTAAGATTTTCCTCATCAACTTTCGAGACTATATTTTCAGTCTTATAATACATTTTTTTGCCCCATCTCGCATCAGCCATAGCTCATAAACGCCTGCTGCTTCGTGCAGCTCAGAGGAGGACCAGAAGCGCCAGCAAGGGGTATACCTAGTCATAATACATGAGACAAGCAAAAGATAGGCTTCATAGTGTCGAGATTGGTGGTGGTGAGTGTGCTGAAGGATGCTGAAGTGACCGGCACGCTGGTAGCTGAAGTCTTTCAGGCCATGTCGCTTTTGGTGTAGCAAGGCGGACCGAAGGCTTCTAATATTCTTCTCATGCGGTAAATCTTGCTTCTATGGGCAGCGGGAAGGGTTATGGGAAAGTGGAGGCGTGGGAAGCGGTCATCGGCCGTATGCGCTCACGCCCACCGTGCTGGAGCTGAAGCTGCCATTGCGGTCACCGAATGCTGGGGGACTGATCCCATAGTCCTTCGATAATTATTAGATCTTTTCAAGAATGGCAAATGAATTAGCGGCAATGAACGTACCTTCTTCCGCTTCTTGTTGGAGGAACTCCTCCTACTGAACTGTGTGTCTCCTGATGAGTAGCCTCCGATGTCCACATCATCGTCGACATAACCCTCGCCGTAGCCTTCAAAGCTGTGTTCGTCGTACCGCCGTTTTCGCCCAGTTCTCTTTGGGCGGATAGCTTCGGCTTCGGCGGTTGTACCGTTGGCTCTGCCGTTGATCTTGGTAACGTCGGGGAGTTTCGAGGCTTTTACCTCCAGTGGTTTCACCTTCTCCATTCCCAGTTGGTCTTCCCATTCGCTGTTGTTGGGTACTGGACCTGGCTGCATCTGCATGGCCTTTTCTAGCTTGGCTAGAATGCCGCTTGAAAGCCCATCGTGAACATTGTTGCCCCCGACCTTCTGGTTCTGCCACTCCTCCTCCGGCCACGATATGAGCTCTCTGAAGCCCATCCCCTTGCCTTCTTCGTGCTTGACTGCTCTATTCCTGCCAGAAAGCCCCAGCGTCTTCAGCTGCCCTTCGTACGACTTCCTCATCTTGTTGATCTTTTCGCCTGTGACAGGGTCGAACCTTGCGACAGAAGCTGCCAGCGGCTGGAGACGGTACAGCGAGATGAGGTTTGAGGTAAGAGGTGGTTTTTGAGGTAGTGGTATAGTAGCTACCACCGACTCTTGTGTCAACCCATGCTCTGCAAGAGAAGGGTTGGGTAGAGAGTCAGTGTGGGGTCTTACGCATCAGCTTCGGTGACTCCCGAGCTCCATCATCCGCTGATAGCCTCGGGCGTTCAAGAACTGGTTCAGGTTCTGCTGCTGTAGTACTTTGGGTTACTGTCATTGGCGCATCAGTGGCCGTTGGGACTTCTGGGGCTTTGCCTTTGTCCGGGGTGTCCTGCGCGCCGTCTAAGGTCGTATCCATGAGGTCTTTGTATGGTGCACGATGTGCGAGGTGCTGTCTGTCGGTGTCGACGTCCATGGCTTCGCTATAGATGAGAGCTGTGACCCCATGGTACGGAGTGATTGGAGAGTAAGCGAGCGTTGAGGTTTGCGAGGTGGTCATGAGATTACAGTTCCTGGGCGGAAGTTGATGAGACTTCTGGTTGTGAGAGGAGTTTGAAGGAACAAAGGCTGGAGGAAGCGAGCGGGAGTCGGGAGACATGCTAGCGCAGGGCCAAGAGACGCTAAGAGATCGTAGGGCTAGCCTAGGCGTTCTCTGGCGTGCCGGGAAGGCCTCAAGCAGTGGGGATTGCGCAACAACATCCAGGCTAGTTATTCTATCCAGCTTCATCTAGATATCACGGTACCTACTCGGCGATATAGAATTTGGTGAAGTTTGTCTTGCGCGGCGAGTCCAGATATGTGCAGAGCGATTCCTGTGCTAGAGATCCGACTTTAAGTTCCTGGAGCTACGACACTCAATTCGTGCTTCCCCACGAAGCCACTTCCTGGCAGAGAGTGTGAAGACTGCATTGGCCAGATAATTTCGACGAGCTCCATCGAGTTGTCGCAATATAATGGGGCATCCAAGCAGTCAAATCAAAATGCGATGCTGATATCGGTCGAGTTCAACATCCAAAACCGAGTCTCCTCGTGTGGGCCTCGCTCGCCCTGATTGGCTGCATTCCGCGAGCACACGAGCACTTGCTTTCTCCAAGCACGGGCTCACTCAACTGGTCTACTCCCCTCCATTCATGCCGCCATGTCTGATGAATTAGAGGGGTGGCTATCAACACCATCGCTTGCTTCTCCTCACCCTCACTTCTCCATCCTTTCGTCGACCTCCTGTCGCTGTCTCTTTCTTATCCATCGTGCAGCCTTCGTCGACATCAGGTAGCCAGACACAGCAGACCCGACTCCACAGATACCGCACGTGACAAGGCCCAAACCCCCACGGTATCTGGAGTAGGCAATGCCTCGTACAAGCTTGCCCTCCACTCCTGCCGCCTCTACAGAGATTCATGGTAAAGACGGTTCTTGCCTCTCTGCACGAGAGAAGTCGTTCAATCTAGGCCCACCAGCCATTGCTCCCAAGCAGACCAATGGAATGTCGCATCCAATCAAGCAGCCCCAACCGTCCCAGAACACCAACTTTTCCCTACCACCGCCTCCTACCAGATCTCGAACGATCATTCAGATGAAGCCGAAGCCGCAACAGTCCGAAGACTCGGGAAAGGCAGCACCTACACAACGAAGTCCAAAGGGGTCGACGAAAAAGGCAATGTCCGGCTCAATTATGACTAGCGGCGGAGGAAAGAAGCAGCCCAGCTCTACAAGTGTGGCGGGCAAGAAAATTGCGCGGAAAACAGCTCACAGCGTGATTGAGCGGAGGCGGAGGTCGAAGATGAATGAGGAGTTCGCAACGTTGAAGGGCATGATTCCTGCCTGTACGGATCAGGAGATGCACAAGCTGGCCATCTTACAAGTACGTTGTGGTGTTGACATATTGACGAGTCTGGATTGATACGGCGAACAGGCGAGCATTGATTATCTCCGCTACCTAGAGCAATGCATCACGGATTTGAAAGCTGCGAATAATTCATTGTCGACGCCGCTCATGCAGCCTCAAGCTCCTCCACCGCGCTTGGATACCAACATGCTAGACGATGACGATGTCGACGGAGACGAGGAGGATGACGAAGATGTTGCAATGGGGATCACCGCAGTCAGTAGCGCTACCTCAGCCACCTTTCCTGCAGTCCAGAGTCAGGCGACTTCTTACAGAAGTCCGCAATCCATCACACCATCTCCTGCCCTTGATGCACAGTCACAATACCAGACTTCGTCGTATGCGTCCTCGGTCTCGACGTTGCCATCCCCTGCATTTGGGCCGCAGAGGCATAATCATCATGGATCACAGTCTAAGTTCTCCCTTTCCGCGTCGACTTCTCCAACGATCATACCCAGCCCAGAGGAAGACCGGGAGGCTACTGCAGCATTATTGATGCTCAACAAGGACCGTAGATATCCCAAAGGGGGGCGTGGAATGAGCGTCAAGGATCTCCTGTCTTCCTAAAGTCGGCGATGAAAGCCAATGAAAAAGGGGTAAAGCCATGACAATACTAATTCTGCTGTGAATTGGAGCGTTGCATTCGTCAAAAGTACGGACTAGATCCCCTTGCCCGCTGTGATCTTATGCGTAAGAAAATTAGAAGATTACTGTATCAAACAGGTATTAGTGGTGCACAGCAAGCGGTCAAGAAATGTCTAAATATCCCTTCAATTTCGGGGGTCCGACCTGTCCTAGTGAATTTCCCAGTATCGACAATTTCGCCTCGTCGTCAGTACTTACGCCAACCATGCGTCAATGAGACCTTCCAAGCTTACTAGGTACTCATGCGCCGACGGACGAAGTGGTCTTATGACTTATCTTGCCTGTTTTGATTGTGCTGCATGCCATTCGCGCATAGATATTGGGGCCATACTTCCCTCACCTCGCCACTACTTCACCTTTCACCCCAACAAGCAAAGTTTTTTGACTTGTGAATAACAGCCATGGCCAGAAAACGTGCTTCACGATGGGGCCAGCCCTTCCGAACGCACAAATCCCCGAATCTCATCCCTTCCAAAATCCAAAAGATTACAGATATCCATGCAGCTGCATCACCCTCATCACAACAATCGTCTAACTACAGTCCCCCTCCTGTCGAAACTCCGACTGCGCCTAGAGCTATGATGTATGCTGCGTTGAAGTCTGAAGTACCAACGTCGGCCACCTCGGGGCTCATTCAACACGAAGGCAGATACTGTTCCGATCCTTCAACGACACAGCATTCGTCTTCAATTGTAGCTCCGTGGGATGAGCATCGAGCGAAGGCTAAGCAAATGCAATGTCAAGAATTCCAGCCCTATGAAGAGCATCCATCTGCTCAAAGGAGTGGACAACAATCATTCAACTCTGTCGAGATGTGCGACAACTTTGGCTGTAACGGCTACCATCACCACGATGACTGCCCACTTGAGAAACGCTGCTGGGGCTGCCGTTCGCGGAACCACTTCTGGAGCGACTGTCCGATGACTTGCAGAGATTGTGGAAGTGCCCGGCATATTCCCAAGCACTGCGCCGATTTCCTTGAGGTAGACAGCCAAGGCATGGCACATGTACGCAGGCCGTCGAGCCGCAGAGCGTCTGCCACTCAGGTCCGCCTACCCGTCGAAAGGGTTTTTGCTTGCGATAATTATGGTTGCCGTGACATGCACAGCCACTTTGATTGCCCACTGCCGTTCATCTGCTGGGGTTGCAGGTCTCCTGACCACTTCTGGGCGAGCTGCCACGAGATTTGTGATGAGTGTGGTGCGAAACGGCATACAGCCGAGTACTGTCACGAGTTTGAGCTGTGGAGAGACGGCCTATCTAGGCCGAAGCGGCCGCCTCAGGATGTCATTACATACGCTATGAGGAGACAGCGCGAGCAGGAAATCGACCGTGAGCAAGGAGTCGAGCTGTCGGATTCAACACCAACATGGCAGCGGACCCCTTCATCCACTACCAAAAAGAAATCTTTACCAATAGTAATCAAGACCGATCGAGACGACTCTTTACTTTCATGCCAGGCGCAAGACCAGTATGATCCCAAAAAGCCTGCTATGATTGGCCGGTATCATCTACAAGCACGCCAGTCGTTGGATACAGATCGCCCTTTAGAGCTGCCAAGGAGCAATCATGAATCCAAAACCTCTGCCGCTAGCCAGGACGGTTCCCATTCTTCTCTCTATACCATGAAGGATACTAGAGTGCGAGATAGGGAGTACTGCACATTCTGGCTACGAATGGGCCGTTGCAATTACGAGCACACTCCACTGGGGTGCAAGTACAAGCACGAAGTGCCAGACGAGGAAACACTGCAGGCAATGGGCATCCAATTCGTCCCCAAATGGCTTAGGGAAACGGAGAGGCCGCCGCCGACCTCGTGGGTATACAAAGCGCCTGTTTCTACCAATGCACCGCTCCAAGGAGGACAACAGCCGAGGCGTAAGCAAGAATCCGCGCGTGCCCAATCAATAAGCGGGACTAGTGCGCGAGCGTTACCCACACCATCTACGACAGCATCAAGGCCGCCGCTAAGACCATCTCCACAGTACAATCGGGCCGGATCTTTGACTCCCGCTTCACAACTGGACTATCGACCCAGCACAAGCCCTGGGGTCCAGCCATTCATGTCGGAGAAGATGAAGGCTTTTGAAGAAGAGGAGTACTTCAAGCAGAAGCGTCACGAAGCAGAGATGAAGCGCAGAGCTGATGAACAGAAGCTGGAATACGAACATGAATTGAGAATGGCGAAGCTTAGAAGGAAGTAGATTCCTGGCGTGAGATTCCAAGGAGGGAATGGGTATGAGGGTAGTAGTCCGGTTGAGCAAGATCTAACGGAGAGCATGAGCGGATGTTGCTCCCGGACGTTGCTCATATCGGGCATATAAATATGCTTCTAGCTAGGTTACGAGTATGTCTATAGAAGGAGATTTGATGATAGAACTTGGGTCATTCAATAAAGCGAGGATCCCCCCTGAAAAACGGGCCCCTGATTCGGCCCGTTCATCGGGGTTCGCCCCCTTAACGTTCTGGCCCCACACTCACATCCATTTAGGCATGACGCTAGGGTGTCGGCCCCTAATAGGATAAGGTACTCCAGGGGGGATCAGGCTTAATCCCACCCCACAGGCGCATATCCCACCACCCCAAGCCCCATCCCTCTCCCCACTATCATCCACCACACCAACACCAACACAACCTCATGTCTTCCACCTCCACCCAACCCCCCCAACCCCAACAACCACAAACAAGTACCCTCACCCCCTCCTCCCTTCCCATCTCCCACCCAGCTAAACCCCCCACAGTCGACCTCTCCACCCTCCCCCCCCAACAGCTCTCCAGCGTGAAAAACCAACTGACGCAAGAACTACAACACCTAACGACAAGCTTCACACAACTCAAACAGGCCCAGGCGAAGTTCGTGGATTGTGGGGTTTCTGTGAAGGAGGGGTTGGGGAGGGATGAAGGTGTGTTTGTTTCGTTGAGATTTGTTTTTTGTTTGTGGGGGGTGGAGGATGTGATAGGCGAGGAAGGGGGAAGGAGAAAGGGCAAGGGTAAAATTGGTGTCAATATGAGACGGAGGGGAAAGAGCTAGAAAAAGGGATACACACAAAATGATTGAAAGACTCAAAGACTAACGAACCCGCCTTCACCAAAACACAGGCACTCCGATCCTCGTCCCCCTAACCCCATCACTCTACGTGCCTGGGAAACTCGCCGCGACGGATACGGTGCTAGTGGATGTAGGGACGGGATTCTACGTCGAAAAGGTAGGCTTGTTTTCTATAATCCTATCTTGTCATTCAACGCAACGTAACGCGATGGCTGAAACCAGGAAATATCAGACACCGCCCGCGGCGCAAGACTTCTACAAGCGGAAGGTAGAGGAGCTGGGGAAGAACTTGGTGGATTTGGAGAAGATCGTGCAAGGGAAACAGCGGAATCTGGGGGTGGTCGAGGATGGTGAGTCTCTCTCTTTCCAAGGGGCAGATCGATCAGAGCAGGGTTGCAGCTGGGGGCGGCTGACGGGTGCTGTGTGGTTAGTGTTACGGCAGAAGGTGATTGAAAGCAGTAAGGGCGGTGGTGAGGGGGGCACGTGAGCATGGAGAAGGGGCCTGGTAGAGATATGAATGTTTTGTTCTATCTATGCTAGCTTCTCTGCTGGTATATGAGATGCAAGTGCTTCCATGCTTGTGTTCGGAATGCCGGATACCATTGGAAGAGATTCACCATCTGTGTCGATTGTAAAATGCTGGGTAATGAGGTCCGAGGGCTGTGCGCCCATTGTGGATCAAAGCTGATGATAAGCTTTTTCTGTGTTGGTCTATAATATGCTGGGTTATGAGATCTGAAAGCTCGTGCCCTTTGTTTGGACAAAGCTAGTTGTGGTAAAGGGCGGAAGATCCGGTATTGGGGTCCTCCTCGGTGGAGATGAATCGGATGGCTATTGCCTGCAACACTTTCCGACATAAAGATCGTGAATTTGGATGCTGTATCGAGCCGTTAAAGAGAGTCCGGAGCTGAGGAGCAGCCTGTCCGGTTTCATTCTGGATCGAAGGAATCTTGTCGTCCTTCATAAAGAAAGCCACTTGAGGAAAGGACTAGTGTAATTATTGATTTTGATTTGTCTGGAAGCGAATGTGGTGATATTGATCTTGAGACTCTGTGGGTTAAGCAACTGGAAGAGCATACGGGAAAAGAGGAAGAGAAAGAAAGAATATGTTTAGCGGATTACTTCTTTGCTGAGGATAATGCATCTTGATGAGCGACAAGCGTGCACCTTCCGATGAGTATGTCCATATCAAGTGGTGATTCCGTTGTTTGTATGTTTCTGCCCTCGCTGAGATCGTTGGTCGTTGGTAGCATTACGATTGCATGATCAACCTCGAAGATAAGGTTAATCTTTCATGATATCGTTGAGGAATTCATTGACGTCGCCAACGATCTTGAGGAATTCCATCACACCCTGATCGACCTCTTGGGGAGCCGAAACAGTTGATTGAGCTGGAAAGAATGTTCTAAGCCTCGGGTCCCAATTAGCAGCCTCTCCAATACCCAGGCTTCCATTTGCCATGAGCTCAGCGTCCCATTCTGTATTCCACAACGTGGCTCCCCAATTTGTTCGCTTGATTTTTATCTCGTCCTCCTGTCCTTCGTAAGTATCGTACCTGGAAATCTCAAGAATGTATTCCATGTTCTTGACTAAGCGAAATCTCAGGGCGGTCTTCTGCTGGAATGTTGAGACCGACATGCATCCTGGGTTTTTGTCCCAGCGAAACACTTTATCACCACTAAGCTCGATGAGGGTGTTGGGTTTTTTGTTCAATTTGATGCTCTCCATGAATTGAACCATCTTAGGACTGATGCGCGCAGGGTCAATGTTGTTCTCTGTGGATGCCCGAAGTTTCCACGAAGGTCCACTTCCTATGATCAGCATAGTCTCTCGTGGGAACAGTAGCAAAAGGCTAGACATACCCGTCAAGCCTAATCATGAATATGTCAAGCGGTGTGGTATTGTCTCGACGACGTAGCTTTGACCACAATGCATGGGTCTTCTCGTATAAGTCTTTAGCTGCGGCATTCTCACTCAATTCCACCTCAAGCTTTAATGGCCCTTTGTCGTTCTCTTGACATTCAAAGTACGCTATGAATGATGGAGTGACCTCCGCGAGCGTCATGACTTGGTTGTCGATTGGCTGGAGAAGCTCATTTGCGTTGTAAATCTTGCCAAGGATTGTGGTTGCCTTCTTGGTGCTCAAGCTGTTCGTAACACTCAGTATAGATCCAAAACCACAAAGTAATTGAGGCACTTACTCCTTGATCATCATCCCTTTAGTGCCATCCAATGCCATATTTCCCATGAAATCTTGGAAAGGAATCGAAGTGGCTGTACCAGGCCATCGAAACACAGTCAAACCGAATGTGCCGAAGTGGACGCGCATTCGCACTTGGCCACGATAGAATATAAGATTCGGGATCGTCTTACATAGTGCGCCCTCAATACCGAGATTACTTTGGGTGACGAAGCTGGCGCTCAGCTTCAGCCAATCCGCGTGTGCCGCTGGCTCCAACGCCTTGCCGGTCAACGTGGGAATCAGGGGTGCGCCGACGGCTGAATCTGAAGCTTGACTTGGAGTAATCTTGATGTCCTTCCGATGGGTGGAGATACCCGGAGGTTCAATATAGTATCTTGTGATGGGCGTGTGTGTACGGGCAACATACTCCTTCATGATGCCTTCAATCCTGGCGAGCGTCTTCTGCACCGACGCCAAATTGTTCGTTAGAATTCTAAAGATCGATCGCTGATCATCGAATATAATATGAAATTTGTAAGCCATTCGTAGAGGATCTAGGGCTTCCAAGCCGTCTCCCAATATATCTTGGGGTCTCACTTCCTCTACAGGCCACAGAAAAGTACCAGTGTAATCGAAAAGCTGACCTTTGACCGGGACCTGCTGAAATTTCTGGAGTTCTGCTTTCTTCTTGATCGCATCTTGTTCTCTTTTGTAGTGGTTGCCGATTGCCGAGGAGATTTTACTAAATTGATTCCCTGACCGAGGCTTGGAGGGTCCAGGTGCTATTGCCCTCATCGGCTTGGATGGACGTAGCCATTCTTGAAGCTCTCGAATTGTCTTCTCTATCGCTTCACTCTTACCCCACAATAATAGTTCTCGGTCTTTGCTGTGCTGTGGAGGACGGATGAAGGACTCAAGGCGGACTCCCAGCTCCTCCAAGTAGTCGTACATCTTCGCCTTATCGGGCTCAATCTCGTTGCAGTCTTTGGGCAGGACGAATTTGTCAGTAGCCTCTTCTCTCTTTCGAAAACAAGCCTTTGCAAAATTGTCCTTGTTGGAGTTGAGATTGAGTCGACGGGGCAATCGAGGTATTTGTGTTTGCTTGCCATAGGCGTACTCAGTGGTCTTAGTAGGACGCTTGTACGAAACTCGCTGGAATCCATCGTTGCTCGCACCGTTCTTCGTTGCGCCATTGGATATGACTCCATTGGCCTGGGTGTTCCCTGGAGAATTCAAGGGGTTGGGTGTACCATTGGTTGCATGTCCATTGGTTTGCAGGCCACCAGAGACATATGGTGCAGTAGGATATTCGTACTCTGGATCATTGTCCTCATCGTCTTCATCGCTATCTTCAGCAGGTCCATAGGCATATCGAGCTTGAACTTGCTGTCTGAAACGCGGATCCCATGTCATTCTGCCTCTAATCTCATGAGGGATTCGTTCCTTATTGGACATGCGACCGGTTGACGTGGAGGGCGCCATCGCGGTAAATGGCAGTGGCAAAGCTGTCAATGGAGCTTGTGGATGGTATGGAGTGAAATTCAGTGTTGATGAACGGGTGGAAGATGTGACTGTGAGCTGTTGCCACGTTGGAGAATAATAGATGTTGCCAGACGTCGGTGGCAAATCAGTATAGTCAAGACCGTGTGTTGTGAGATGCACAAACGTGGGAACACGGATGAGCGGTGACAACAGTTAAGTCTTCGAACTTGTCTTCCAAAGTGAATTGCAAAGGTGAATGGCTCTAGACTAATCGTACTGTAATGGTGTCCTTCATAGTTCCATGATGACCGCAGTTCAATGAAGAAGATGGTGATTGCTTGGGCAAAAAGTGGAGTGATGCTTTGTTTATCAGTCGGGTAACTGCGTTGCCGCTAGACCGGTGCAAACTTGGAGGAAGGCGCGTGAAAGAGATCATAAAGAGGCCCTTGGGATTTTGACACCGGTACAAGTTGGCTGTGCGACCGAGGAATAGCGCAAAGCCTCCGCATGCCTTGGGATTCTGGTGATGCTTTGGCAAGTGAAAATTCTGATGTGGATTGGCCACGCTGAAACCCACTACACGGAAAGGCAGTGTGTTGCGTTTTTGGGGGAGGGGTTCGAAGCCACCTGATGATGAGTCGATTCGCTATGTATCGAATGTTAGCGAAAGAAGCGCTTCCGTTGGGCTGCGGTAATAATGATATAGAAGGGTAATGATTTGGAGGGTTGCAAGCAGAGCAGACTCGCCCAAAGTACTACAAAACTGCCTCGGCCTCTTTACGGCCTCTATTCCAGAAATAGAGTCTTCTTACTAAACCAGGAGCGGGGGCTTACAGTCAATGGGTGCCATCATATCGCTCTGTGTGGAGCCTATCGGTCACGTGCAATGCGATGTGCAAGGATCCACCACTCGGGAGCCTCAGGACATAATGCTTCCTTGAGTGACGGAATCTGTCATTGCTTGAGCCTCCTGCCGAATACTTTCTTGAACGCATTTTTAGCCGGTACAATCGCCACCCTTGCAAACCAAGGCGTAGCCCATACGCTACATACCAACCGCAATGGCAGTATCGCCTTCGTGATCGCATAAGCCGTAGCGAACCTGACACATCGTCAGCCTCACAGTATCGAACACGCAGCAGCTTTGAAGGACATACTCAACAACAACTCTTGTCCCCCCCTCCCCTCTGCCCCACCACCTCGCTCTCCACCCCCTCCTCTCCTCTGCACCCAACCAACCCTTCCTCCGGAACCAGTTGCCAAATTTCTCAACGCCATCAGCCACCCATTTTCCCTCTCCCACGAAAGGCGGCATCCATTTGGTATAATGAAAAACCCCCGCCAATCCCAATAGCGGGACGACAGCCGTCAACTCATGAAGCAGCAGGAAAGCGGTGATATGTGTCAAAGGAGCATTAAGGAGCGGAGTAGTGTAGCGCTGCAAACGGGTGGGAAGCCGAGCGGTAATGCGCTCGACGCGTGAGCGGGCCTTTTGGGATGTGCCTGGGGCAAGGGCGTCCGGTCTAGTGAAGAGTGACCTGGGTTTTGCTACTCTCACGGCGGAAGTAGGGAGGGCGAAATTAGCTCGAACAAATCTGCGCCATGAAGTGCGATTCATGGCATGTTGAGAGTACATAGGCGTTCAACATGTGCTGTACGGATTCCCTGCGGGCAGTCACGCAGTCTCATCTACTCAGCTTCTCCCGCAGCTACTAAGCGAGCCGTTTTGCCGTAGACACTAGACACTACCGAGACTACTTAGGTAGGGTGGCCCACGAGAACCTGCGTTCGCTCCCGGTCGGGTTAGTCAGCTGTCGCCGCTCTTCTCACCCACCACGCACCTTCGCGTCACCCACTGCTCACTCCAGCTCACTTTCGCTCACCCACTGCTCAGGCACTGCTCCT
>JAABUL010003222.1_pt1 | contig 24770 bp, 30 predicted proteins | sample 5559151 | NCBI WGS metagenome assembly JAABUL01 (sample SAMN10711876, study PRJNA513368) | rock metagenome | isolation source: Antarctica rocks | place: Antarctica: Victoria Land, Pudding Butte sud | reverse complement strand
GCAAAGAGCAAGGGCAGGGTAATCAAAGCGGACGGAGGAAAAGGCCAAGAAGTGGCGGTTGAGGAGGAAAAAGCTGTCGAGAGTGATGACGACGGCTTGGGTGGATGTAAGAACCCTTGTACATCAGACACCATTTTCTTTACCGAACTATACTCCACACCAAGCACACCGCCAGCGTTCATGACGGTAATCTCCAGCTTCTTGGCCAGTTGCGAGCTGGCAATGAGCAGAAGGGATACGCCGCCTCGAGTGCATCGAGTTCCCTATGCGTTGCCGTCGTTCTTTTGCTGCCGCTCAAAGTATTAGTTTCACGCAATTTGATTCTTCCTGTTGTTCTCGTATGGATCATCGCTAACAATACCAATTTCTGCTTCCAGATGGTTTCTTCGATGCCGGTATGCTCCTGCAAGCGCTCAAAGCTAGCCAAGAGGAAAAGGAAAGACCAAGTGAGAGGGTTGTAAAGGCAAGACGGGCGGTAGGGAAGAAGTTGAGGTTGAGTGAGTACTAGAAGAAAGTGTGCTAGCGGGGGGTATGTGAATTCAACGGCGTGTAAAGGCAACGGTTCGCATGGAAGATTTTGTAGCATATGTTCAATGTACTGGGCAACAATTGGGGAGAAATGACGGACATTCGCGGTATCTACATAGCTTTCTATCAACAACATAAAATTTGCAGAACGGAATCTTGACATATCTCTCAGCTTCGAAAAAACCACGAAGCCCCGCCATCTACCCCTTATCGCAATGACCACTTCAACCGACCCAGACCACTTCTTCCAGACAACCCACTCCCTCGCGGAAATCTCCCGCCGCGCCGCCAAATCCCGCAATGACTTTGGCCGCCCCATCCGCCTCCCCTCCAAAATCCTCGCCGTAATCGCCGACCCCACCACCTCTTCTTCTTCCCCTGCTGTTTACGTTGCCGAAAGCGCAGGCACTGCTAGGAGGGTCTTGCTGGATGTAGGTGCGCTACCGTTATCATTCCATTTTCCGCATCTGCCAAGATTGCAATCGAGGAAATCCGATGCTAATAGGGAACAACCAGGAGGGCAGCATCGACCACATTTTTACAGGGCCCCCCGCGCCATTGACGTCGCTGGCGCTGAGCCCGGACGGAAAAACTCTCTTCGCAGGCTGCTGGGATAAACGCATTTGGAGCTGGGCCGTGTCAACTCGCGCCAAGGGGAAGAGATATGTTGGTGGCCACACGGACTTTGTAAAATGCGTTCTCTGCGTCCGCGTTGCGGGCAAAGATGTTTTGATCTCCGGTGGCGCGGACGCTGCACTTGTCGTGTGGGATGTGGAGACTGGGAGCAGGCTACACACCCTCCGTAGCCATATCCGCGGCATACAAGACCTTGCCCTGGATCCTCTAACCTACGACCCCTCTACGGAGCAAGTCACAGTCTTCAGCGCGGGGAGCGTAGGTGAGATCCGTCGTTGGGATATCAGTATTACTCATGCCACGGAGATTGAGAAGGAGAAGCCGATCATGGTGCATGAGACGAGTGTGTACAAGTTGTTGTTTGATGGGGATGGGGATCTGTGGAGCGCGAGCGCGGATGGGAGCGTGAATTGTTTGGGCAGGGAGAGGGGGAAGGGTTGGGAGGTGGAGATGAGTGTGGAGGTTGGGGGTTGGGTGAGAGGGGTGGGAGTTGAGGACGCAGGCGGTTGGGTTGTGGCTGGGGGTAGGGACGAAAGGGTTGGGGTATGGAGTATAGGGGTGAGCTGAGGAGATTCTTGTGAGCGGGGGTTTTGTTGGCTGACATTGGTTCTCAGACGGGGAAGCTCGACCACATGTTCGAGGGCCATTACGACGAGATTACGGGTTTGGTCGTGATGGGACAAACAGTGGTGAGTGTGAGTCTTGATGGGACGATTAGGAGGTGGTCGTTGAAGGCAGGGGATCTGGACGCGGCGAAGAAAGAAGCTCAGGAGGAGAAAGAGGGGGGTGGGCTGGAGAAAGAGGAGAAGGTCGAAGAGAGACTGATGACGGAGGAGGAGGAAAAAGAGTTGGCGGAGTTGATGGATGAGGACGAGGAAGACTGAAAAATGTGATGGGGTCTGAGAGCTTGGTTTCCCTTGCAAACCCGCGGGATATATCCGTGGTTTGCCAGCAGCAATGTCGTCGGCTTCCCCCGCGCCGCTTAGCCAACATTTTTCCGTCTCGAGCTGCAGCTCATTTCCTACACAAAACGTCGGATTACCACAAGCGAAACTAAAAGGCACATCAAACCGAACAAGACGCGAGCGCCCCTGAGACGCCGAACTTTTTCACAGCTGTGCTTCCTGCTTGAAGCATCTCCCTCAAAATCTCCCCTTCCTCGGGTGTCCAGTTCGAACACTCAGCCTCGGCATCGGCCTCCAGAACTCGCTTCAAATTCGCAACGGTATCCCAGTAAAGATGATCGGTTCTGAAGCCTTGTTTCAAACGCGTTCCTCCTGGTATAGCAAGTCGTAGAACAAACCGTTTTTGATTGCGCACAATCTCTCCCAGCTCACGGAGGGCTTGGCTGGGCTTTCGCCATTTGAATACAGCATCCCATCTTGTGGATTGCAACGATTATGGAGATGCACTCAACATCTGGCTCAGCGGGTTCGCTAGATCGAACGATGAGATGCCGGAGGTAAAGGACAATGGGGGTCGTCGTGGGAGAGATCGGGGTAGTATTTTGGGGTGTGATGGGTTTGTCTGGGGTTTGCAGGACCGGGGGTTGAACTCTTTGATGTATGCAAGGGGGCAGATAGTCGACTTACCCCCTTACATGAAATATATTTTCAGAAAAGAGCGTTAGTGCTTCCCGTGAAGAGCCTTAAGTGGCCATGATGCTAGTATAGTCAGGTTTGTTTTCGATACTGGCATACGGTCTGCGGATTGAGTCTCTCGTTGCGAAAGAGCGACGATAATTTATATCATTCGGGTTTTGCTATTGTTTTCAGCCGTTTTACACTCGCGATATAAAGTCGAAAGAAAAAACTAAAAAGGGGGAGCATGTTTTTGGATCGGAATATAAATTCGTACTTTCTATAGAGGAGGGGATTCACGTGACAAAGTCCTCAATTGGTTTTCTCAGGTCGACGTGAATGGCCCCGGAATTGATAAAGTTGAATCGTGGCACAGCGGGGAGCAAAAAAAGCCCGACTCACAAATTCTCCCCGCACCCAACCACCAAATTTACTACTCATTTTGCCGAGAACCATGGAACCAGAGGATCACTACAACCATCATGACACTCCTACTAAGGCTAAAGTTCAGGGGGCCATTGAATTCTGCGAGCGAATGAACATACCGTACTTCAAAAACGATGTTTTCAAAACGTTCGGAGTGTCAAAACATCAAGGATATCAGATGCTTCAGCCTGAGGCCTCCGCACGTCGACGAAACAACGATCCTGAACACGAAGAAACGCGTGGCCGTAAATCATTGATATCGGACAAAGATATACGGGAAATGGAAAGAGTTTTGGAGTCGGAGGGCTTTGAAGCCAGAGCTTTAACATGGGAGCAATTAGGCTTCGAAGTGGGCCTGGAGTGTTCAGGTGATACAATTAAGAGAGCTATGGGAACAATGAACTATCACAAGTGCATTGCCTGTATGAAGGGCTGGGTTTCGCCTAGTACAGCCACTAAAAGGGTTGAATACGCTGTCATCATGTTGGAAAGATATCCTGAAAAGGAGGATTGGTGGCCAGTTCGATTCAGCGATGAAGTTCACTTTGAATACGGGCCTCAAGGAAAGCTGCGAATTATACGAAAGCCAGGCCAAAGATACTGCATGGACTGCATACAGGAGGCGGATTCACTCAAGGATAAGGATTTAAAGAGGCAGCATTGCTGGGCTGCAGTAGGTCATAATTTCAAGTCGGATATTCATTTCTACGACGTGCCCGGAAATATCAATGGAAAACTCACTCTGAAGATCTACTTGGAGCAAATTCTGAAGCCTGTAGTCAAGCCCTGGATCGAAAATCACTCCCGTTTCGTGCTGGAGGAGAATGGTGATTCAGGTCATGGAACAGGGCCAAAAAACATCGTTAGGACCTGGAAACAAGAGAACAAGCTGGAGCACTACTTCAATTGTGCATCTTCACCTGATTTATCTCCTATAGAGAACATGTGGCAGGTACCAAAACAGGAGCTTCGGAAGTATCCTCATTGGGATGATCACACTACGAAGGGGCTAATTTACGAAGGATGGTCCCATGTCTCACAGGAGTACATAAATGAGAAGGTTTCTACTATGCCAGAGCGATTAAAAGCAGTTATAGAAGGAGAGGGTAGAATGACAGGCTATTAAAATATAATATATCTCTTTTAATTCAGTAGTAAATTTGGTGGTTGGGTGCGGGGAAAATTTGTAAGTCGAGCTTTTTTTACTCCCCGCGGTGCGTGGGTAGTAGTGGAGCATTTTGTTGTGGGCATTTCTAAGATGTGGGATGGTTTATGGTATCGTGGAGGGAATAGAGCTAGGATTGGTTTTTTCTTTAGAGAGAAAGAGTGGGAGAGATGGGCTTTGAGTAGAGGATTGAGGAACTGATACATTTGCGAGCAGTTCTTGACCAAGTATTATATGTAGATGGAGCAATTAGCTTATATTTATGAGCTTGTGGTCTATCTAGAGCATTAGCCCTATTCCCTTTCCTCGGACTGAACCGGCCAGTCATCCAAGTGAGTGAGGTGCCAGTTTGTTGTGGCTAAAACGCCCATCTTGGTGTTCGATATAGTGGCTTTTGCAGGTCGCCAGATTAATGTAATAGATGACATGAGGGATAATGAGACTGCTCATGATGACTGTAGGAGCAACGAAAGGTTTGGTTGAATATCGTATCAGCTGAAAAGGGGCTTTCAAGACAGTGGGCTGGTACAATCGTAAGAACCAAAAGTTGAGGAAGGAAAATGAATGGAGACGTAGTTACCTATGTATACAAAAGACCAGATTTATCAACGATATGTTGATCATCGGTTGGAGGACATGATACATTTGGATTTAGCTGCGCCCTCGTGTTCAACCGTGATGCTCAGCAGGGCAACTCACTGAGGCATTCGGTTATGGAAAGTTTTTACCATTCAACTCATAGCACTAATCACTAGACAGGTGAGTCGTTGTCAGTAACTCTAGCATACGCTCGAACACCAAGTCGACAAAGGCAAAACGAAGTACCGGTACTTTTCGACAGAACGTTAAGCTAGAGGGATGTTCATTGGAAATACATGGATACAAACGCGCTAGTCACAGCCTTACGGAAACACGAGATATTTACTGATTTCCAGAGCTTCACTCAATCAACATTTACCCACAACTTCGCATCATCAGCAGATCCTCCAGATACTATCCTCGTACAACCTACGCAGCGATTTCCATCCCTACTCTTCAAGTCAAGCTTTCGTCCTGAAAATCTCAAGCCAGATCGTAGATCAAACACTACCCAGCTAAACTTTTCAAATTGACCGCAGTATCATCATGTCAGAGACAGCTGTACCATCAGTGCCGCCACCACGGCAGCAACAAGAATCTAAGACCGCGAAGAAGAAGAAAGCTAAAGCAGAGGCTCCTGCTAAGCAGAATGCGCCTTCTGACGGTGAAACTGGGACCGCCCAAGTAGCTTCTGAGGGCACCGCGAACGGGGTGGACTCAGCTTACGAAAGCCCATACCTCAAGGAGCTGTACAAGTTAGTATACAACTGGGATGAAACAACCGCACTGCCAGGGTTACGTGCTAATGCTCTCCCTCAGGAACATCCGCAATATCAAGAAGAAGCTGGTAAGTATCCGTTTGTATTTGCGTTATAAACTGTTACTGATAGTGAACTCTCAGAACGCCACCCAGAAAGTCGATTCCATTATTGCCGAGAACCCAAATCTTTCCCTTGATGAGCTCCTTACCTCTCGCAAAATCAACCAAGACCAAAAGGCACAAGCCCAGAAAAAACCATCATTACAAGCTTCGCTCGCGCAACTTGAAGAGCAGATCGCTCAGTACAAACAATTCGACGAGGATTACCAAAAGCGCCTTACAACAGAAAAGCAGGCTCTTGAGACCGCTCACAAGGATGAAATGGACAAGGTGAAGGGGGCAGTGGCTGCTGAGGCCAAAGCCGAGAGTCAGAAGGAGGCAAAGGATAATCTCCTGACTCTTAGCAAATTCCTGAGAGCAGCGGCGGCGAAACGACAGAGCGGCGATGAGACCTCGCCTGAGAATCGAGCTTTTGAAGGTGCTCTGCTACTGGTCTATGGGGGAGAAGCTGGGGCCGTTGTGGCGATGGAACAGTTGATTTTAGGAAGCGATGAGAAGGTTCCTACGGTGGACCAAACTCCCTCGGATTTCACCTGTAAGTTGGAGTTGTTGCCCTACACCCACTTGTGTGTTTTATAGCCACATCAAGCCTAGATAACTAATTCCTGTGATCCAGACAAGCAAGTCAAGGAATTAGCCTTCGAATACGCTCCCTACGCAGCTGAGGAAGCTTGGGCTGAAGAAGTTGCCCAATCCGAGCCTGCACCTCCAACAGCGGAAGAGGCTCCCGCCCAGGTGGGGACTGACCCAACGATTGCTCATGCGGGATTGACGGAGATCGATGCTGAGACTGAGCCAATGGCAAATGGCGAATCTCACCATGTCGACACACCTACAGTTCCAGAGGCGTCAAACATTGACGCTGGAGCTGCCAACGCTGCGGCCGGAATGAACTGGGATGCATCTGCTGAACAAGGCGCTGGTAGCTGGGTAGAGATTCCCCGTGATCCCGCGGAGACGGAAACCGGTGTTGCGGCTACCCCTGCGGCTATGGCAGGTACCCAGAGCTGGGCTGAGGATGTTCCTACTGAACCGATACCAGTCCCTGCCCCGTCAGCGGCCGAGCCCAAAGCCAATGGGGGCGATGAATTTCACGAAGTACATCATGGACGCGGCGGACGTGGTCGTAGTGGTTCCCAGAATGAACATCGTGGCGGACATCGTGGTGGCCGTGGTTTCAGAGGCGATCGTGGCGGAGAAGGCGGTTATCGCGGACGTGGAGGATTCCGAGGCGACCGTGGTGGAGGAGAGGGTGGGTATCGAGGACGTGGAAGAGGCGGCTTCCATGGAATCCGTGGACGTGGCGAAGGGCCTCCTCAGTAGGTTGAACCATGATCCATATGGTGCAATGTTTTGAGCGCCTTTCTTGTTCCGGTGCAGATTCGCTTGTGTCTACGAGTCTCGGTGTATCTCTAGCGAGCTGAAAGGATCTGAAGCGCTGCATTGTATACCAGAGCGGTCCAGTGGTTGGTACTAAAGCTGGGCAAAGAGTCATACGCATAGCGAATGGAGCATCAAATCTACTGCAGCTGCCTCCCAGTCTTTTCGCCTTTGGGCTTGGCGGCTCCGCAGTAGCTCAGATGCCCATGCGGTCAGATAGCCGGGAGACGTGGAAGGATGACACCACTAATTGCCCGTTATGCATAACATACTTTAGGTACCTACGGCACCTACCTTACGGGTGTCAGCACCACCTAGGGCTGCGTCAAACCCCTGGAAAGCTGGGGGGACATGTACGGTAGTTCGATGTTTCCAGAGCTCCTCGAGTGTCAGATATCATGAAGCTTCTAATCAACTCTTGTGTCTGCCTTGAACATGTCTCCACCCGCCCGAGCTCTGGAACAGTTTCCTGTCTTAGACGCTACTTTGGAGAAGATGGGATTCACCCAGGGTGAGAACTGCAAGACACAGAATCTTTTGTGAGGGAAAAGTATAAAGACCGTTTATCTACAATAAGACTGAGAGGTTCATCATGCGACTATGGACTGCATATGCAAAGTGGATCAGCCAGCATTGATTGTTCAGCAAGTCTTAGAACCTTGTAGACACCTTCGATCAACACAAGACTGATAGTACACGCTTTATCACATCTTGAACTTTCTTAACATTATTAGAGCTCAGTATCATTCTTTTACACCTTAAAGGAAACATTGTGCAAAAGTGACGGATCACGTGCGTACGGTGGGGCATTTACCTTCATGTTCAGCCGGGTGTTGGACTAATCCTTACAAGGCTAGCCGAGGCTGGTATCTAGATTTGCCGCAACCTCAATCACGACTACCATTCAATTTCTCCGACATTGTTCCATAGCTTTTGCGACGACTCCGAAGGCCAGCTATGGCTGCTTGATGACCTGTTCTCTCGTTCAAGCCTATGGGTCCACTCCAGTCACTGCTTCCGTCCCTGGAGATCACTCAATCATCAATAACATTCTTCCTCGATACATAATTACTAGTGACTCGACCTCAAGTAACCCCAATCCTGCTCCTTTATTCCCTCCGTTATTGCGACAGGATTGGTCTGTCGGCTGCGGATTGCGACACACAAACACTAGGCCACGATGGCGGCTGCTGCTATGTCTCCACAAAGCGACATGGATGTCAAGGATGAGGGCAAGCCAACCCTTACACCCCCGGCCAGTGATGAAGCCGACAAACATGACGATTCTGGCTCAGAGCTCTCTGACCTCGATGTCGAGCCGGAAGATAATGGCGAGATCTTGCCAGACCATTACTATGAGGGTGGGAAGATTCCGGTCTTCAAGCCTGTAAGGGACCCAATCGTTGTTCTTGTTTGGCGCCCGTGGAGCCTGATGTGTCTTTGAACACCATACTGAGCCGAATGTGGGCTGATTCTTGTTGTGTGCACGTAGACCATGCACCAATTCCGCAGTTTCAAATCGTTTATATCCAAGATCGACAAATATGGCATGAAGTCGGGCATCGTCAAGGTTATACCACCAAAAGAATGGTATGTGTAGTCAAAGCTTCGAGGCTAGTGTCGATTTTTCCGGACCGCACTAACCATGAGCGATAGGCGCGATTCACTACCCGCTTTGGATGAGCAAGTCAAATCGGTCAAAGTCAAGAATCCAATCACACAAGAGTTTCATGGTACACATGGCACCTACACACAAGCCAATATAGAGAAGCAGCGCTCTTATAACCTACCACAATGGAAGGCACTGAGTGAGGAGAGCAACCACCAGCCTCCAGCTAAGCGTGGAGAGCGGAGGCGTAATCAGGCCCAGACGACACGCAGCGCCCCAACGCGAATTAAAAACCAGTCTACAACTCTTCTGAATGGGAAAAAGCGTGGACCTGGCCGCCCCAGGGTACGCCCGTTACCAACCACAGTCCACAATCATGATGCACAAGACCAGGAGGAAGAGGAGAAGGGAAGCAAGGTCAAAGTTGAAGTCCCGCCAACGCCCACATCTCCTAGCGCTAAGCCCACAAAGTTGAAAAAAGAGCAGCTAAGTGATGAGGAAGATTTATCTCAGGCCAAACCAAAGGGCCGCCAGCCTAAATCGGTTTCGTCTAGGCGGCAGCACAACCGTCGAGATCAGGCCGATGTCATTGATGAGGAGGCCTTCAAAGATTTTGACTACCGCGTTCACAACCAAGATGAATGGACCCCACAACGCTGCAACGAACTGGAAACTGCTTACTGGAAGAGCCTAACATTCAACAATCCTATGTATGGTGCTGATATGCCTGGATCCTTGTTTGACGACTCCACGGAAGCTTGGAACGTTGCCAAGCTTGAGAATCTCTTGGACGTACTTGGCCAAAAGATACCAGGGGTTAACACAGCCTACCTCTACCTTGGAATGTGGAAGGCGTCGTTTGCTTGGCATTTAGAAGACGTGGATCTTTATAGCATAAACTATATCCATTTTGGAGCTCCAAAGCAATGGTATAGTATTTCCCAGGAAGACGCAAGGAGGTTCGAAGCTGCCATGCGAAGCGTTTGGCCAACCGATGCAAAGAACTGTGATCAATTCTTGCGGCACAAGACCTACCTGATCTCTCCTCAGTTATTGCAGTCTCAGTACAACATTCGCGTCAACCGTCTTGTCCACCACGAAGGGGAGTTTGTCATCACTTTCCCTTATGGGTATCACTCTGGTTATAATCTCGGTTACAATTGTGCTGAATCGGTCAATTTCGCTACTGAAGCTTGGCTGGATTATGGAAAGGTTGCCAGGAAATGCAATTGTGAAGCCGATAGTGTGTGGGTGGACGTTCATGACATCGAGCGGAAACTTCGTGGCGAGCCAACTCCGGAGTACTATGAGGAGACCGAAGAAGACGACGAAGACGAAGAGGATGATGATGGCCCCACAGACTTGCCAACTCCTCCCGGGAGTGACAAGGGAAAGCCTAAGCGTAGCCATAAGCGAAAGAGAGAGGTAGGTGATAAGGATCCTAGGCCCAAAGTCAAGCGGCTACGGATAAAGCTCAAAGCTCCATTGCATGAGCCATGCGTACTCTGCCCCAGCGACAACCCTCACGAGAAGCTACTTCCTACGGATAACGGCCTCGAAGCACATCGTCGCTGTGCTTTGTACACTCCTGAAACATACATAACTGAGGAGGGTGGTGCTGAGAAGGTCTGCGATGTGGCCCGTATTGACAAAGCCCGCTTAGAGCTTAAATGCAATTACTGTCGTAACAAGCGGGGGGCGGTCTTCCAGTGCTCCCAGAAGAAGTGCACAAGAGCCTATCATGCTACATGTGCTGCAGCAGCTGGGGTTCAAGTCGATATCGGCTTAGTGCCAGTCTTTGGAGAAGACGGGACCGAGTATACCGATACTGGTATTGATTTCAGATGCCGCTTCCATCGCATCAAGAGAGGTAAGAATGTGGATGGTCAAGCTCTTGAAGAAAATACCTTCATACGCAAGCAAGCGTCTAAGCTCCAGGTTGGGGAGCTAGTCCAGATGCAGTATCATCAAGGCGAAATATTTGCCGGGACTGTTCTGGAAAATCGTAAGAGCGAGCAAACGCTTTTGGTAGAGGTTCTCCCAAATGGGTAAGTCATTCCATGCTCCCGAGCATGTTCGTTGCCGCTAATGGGTCACAGCGACAAAATCGAGATCGAATACAAGTGGCTCCTCATCTTTGATCCAGTCAATTCACAATTGCCTATTCCTTCCGAGAATGCTAAGCCCTTGCCTCCGCATCTTGCTCAGAAGTCTCGGACCACCGCCGAACATCCTTCGAATGTTAATCCAAAAGCAGACGAGCCGTTTGGTGATCCTCAGAGCAAACTCATCTGGTCTGAATTCAATACTTGCAAATCCATCCGGAACCCACACCAGGTCAAGATTGATATCTCAAAGCCAAAGAAGTTGTGGTTCTATCTCGGTAAAACATCTACCGAAGCCAAAGCTCAGTACACTGGAAATCCTGCTGTACAACGCAACGATCCTACTGCCCATTTCCTAGAGAGTGTAAGAATCGCTACAACTGCAGTTGCTCTGCCCCCAAGGAGATCGTTCCCGGCTTCTTATCCTACTGGAGTCAACGTACATGCCGTTAACGCCGCACGGCCTCCTAGACCCTACGTTCAGCCGGCGAAGTTTCAAAATAACAGGTCGCTAATCAACAAACCGCCAAACATGCAGGACAGGGTTTATCACGGTAAATATGCAATCGTTGAGTCGGCCCCATACGACTACAAATCAAAGGTCGGCGGTCATGTTGATCCTCAAGCGTTGCACAACCAACGAGCCTTCCAGCACAACGCTTCGAAGCAATCTCCTTTACAACCTTACAATGCCCAAAAGTACCAGAACCTACCATATGATGGTTCGCCGGGCTATCGAGCTCCACCAGCGCCCATGGGTTCTATGGCACCCACGGCGCCGATGATGGCAACAGCATCTCAACGGCCGTCATCACTGCACGGTGACATCTATGGACAGACCATAGCTTATCATCACCAATCCAAGCAGCAACAAGAGCCACGTCCGCAACCTCAAGCTCCTGTCGCGAACATGATGGGCGGAGGTAGCTCTGTGGCAAAGAATCCCTTCAGCAGACCGCCATCTGCCCAGAAGGCAGCACCTGCATACGGGAATTTCTTAGAGCAGCTCCAAAAGGCGAGTGGGCTTTCTACCATTCCTCTTCCAGAGAAATACGCCTACCTCCACGCTGCCGATAAACTTCGTCCCGCTGTTTACCAGTCACCTTACGCGCAAGGAGGAGGCTTCACACCCGCGTACAAACCTGTTTCTATCGATCCTCCACAGGCTCGAGCAAAAAGTGGAAGCTTGAGCGAAGATTTTCTTATGAAGCGTAGCCCAAGCCAACAAGAACTCGTCAAGTCCCAGCTCATCATCGACCGCGAGTTCATGATCAAGCGTCAGCAAGAAGCCTTCGAACAACGAAAGGATCGAGAACGCGAGATGGAACAGCACAATCGCCAGCAGCAACCGCCACGCGGTATCGCTTCGACAAACTCACAGTCTCCACGTATGCCTCTACAACCCCTCAACTTCACTCACCAACACGCTCCTCCACCGCCACAGCAATCGTACTACCCCCCACAAACGTACCAATACGACTCTTACTCCACCTATCAGAATCCTCTGCAGAACCAGTACTCCGCCTCCTCGTCATACCCCAACCACGCCGCACATTCCCCAAGTTTCACCTCACCTCATCCTCATCAGAGCCCGCCACCCAATTACACACATACCGCCTCTCGCCCGGCAGGGGGATTGCAATTCCAATCTCCACAAGACTTCCAAATGCAGATGCAGCGAGAGGCGCAGCAGCAGGAGTGGACGAAGTCGCAGGGGAGCTTTGACCACTTTTTCCGAGGCCTGCAGAATGCGGCTGGAAACGGTGGGGGCAGTGGGACGGGAAGTTGTTACGGGGGTGCGGGCCAAAGTGGAGGCCAGAGTGGGAGTCCGTTGAAGGCTGAGATGGGGGGTGGAGGAGAGATGTTGCCGGTTATGGGGGGGAGGTTTTGAGGGATGAGCGATGGTAATTGCACGAAGAAAACGGCAATGGTATGTCTGTAAGGCGTATTTCAGAAGGGATCGCTCATGGCGTTGTGGCTCCCGGCTTCTCAGTGGCCGTTCTACAGGCTGTTAGGTGCTCAACTTGCACACTCGCAGCTCTTTCTTTTCAATTATTTCTCGTGCAAAGAGCTTTTTGTGCTTGTACGCTGAAGATGAGAGATGGAGACGATAGGCATGAAATGTACATTTTGCTGGATTGCTAGAGAGACTGTTTTGTATCTAAACATATCCTTAATCGCCTTCAAATGCTTTTATTCAGAGTGGTGTGCAATGAGGCAAAATCTAATTGGCGCCGACTTCAATCTACCATCAGCGGCAGGAAAACCTTGTCCACTAGCTATATTCGCGGATGCACAGCCAGCTGGATGCGCGCTCTGCAAATTAGAACCTCCAGCCCTTGCCGCGAAATTTCCTCCTGAAACAACTTGAGAACTTGACCTCGTTTCACAAATGCCGTTCATTCATATCCTCGTTGCGGTCGGTCATGCCATTAACCTCTTTCGAGTCGACCAACAAGCGTTCCTTCATACATGTCTCCATCTCTGATCTCGCCACGGTACTGCACATGTCCGCCTAATCCATCAAAGCCGGTTCTTCTCGGCAACCATGGTATACCTCTCCAAAACCCCAAGCCTGAATATAACCCCTTCCTCAGCAGCATACAGGCCTGGCGTGTAAACCACCTCAAAACTGTTTGTATTTCCGTACGCGCCTTCTATCCGCTCTCAAGCCTTGAATTTCCTCAAGCTCCGCTATTCCCGGTATCAGTCTTGGCGTCGAAGTTTATATGATAGCAACTGGCGAGGATCAACGTACCTCGGTTACTTCATTCAGTGCTCTTGGCGTGATGCCCTTCTCTTTGTTCTTCTTTGCGTCAATCGAGGCTTCGCGGATTAGGCTATGAGTTTGTGGGCGTTAGTTCTAGCTGGGTGAGGGGACTTGTGGGGAAGTGGGGAGTGGTGAGGACGTACTCTTGGAGGAAGAGTGTGTAGTCTAGGAAGATCTATGTGGTTTTATGAGGTAAGCTCCTCCGGGTTGCGTCACAAGAAGGGTGGTCTGGGATGGGGATTGAAGGGGAAGAAAGTAATGGCTTACGAGGACATCAACGTTCTTGCTCAGGCTGCGGCCGGAGTGGGCTTTGATCGTGCGCTTGATGGTTGAGCGGGGGTAGAGAGTTTTGCGGGGCATTGTTGATGTTGGACGTGAAGAGTAAAAGGCGGAGCGTAATGGGGTGGTTGAGAAGAGGACGAGTTGGTGCTGGCTTGGGTTGTTTGTTTGTTGACGAAGTAATGGATGACGGCGCGAGCCGAGCCGAGCCGAGCCGCGGTATAGGGCTTGCCGCGGCACGTGTCGGCCTGTCCCTTTCGTGATTTCTCATGACTTGGAAACCGTCCCGTCCAATGTATGTTATCTCGAGCTCTTTTGCTGGCCTCTAACATTCAAGGCTTTGGAGCACTCGGCTAGCCACATGGCCTCTTTACTCAAATACTCATGACAGACCTCCTCCACACCCTCCCAGACTTCCCTACAAAATCATACACACACCTCCTGCCGTCTCTCGAGAAACACCATATCACCACCACTGACCTGCTCACCCTCGATACATTGGAGATAGCGAAGCGGGCGCAACTGCCTTTGCTGGATGTCAGAAGTCTTGCAAATCATGTTGTTGCTACGCTACAGGGGGAGCTGGGACTCCCGAATAACGGTTCCTCGTCAGATGCTGTTGGGGATGAAGAGACTGCAAAACTTGGTTCCGTAAGAAAGAGCGGAAATGATCTAGTCGATCATTGTTCTACTATCAGCACCCTTTCCCCCGCTCTTGACTGCGCCCTAGTCGGCGGCATCCCCACGGGCTACATTACCGAAATCACAGGTGAAAGGTACCCATTTCCCTCCGCTCTCCCTCTCAAAACCACTCACTAACCCCACTTCTCCCCCAGCGGCGCCGGCAAAACCCAACTCCTCCTCACCCTCCTTCTCTCCGCTCAGCTTCCCGCGCCCCACGGCCTCTCCCGCCCCACCTGTTATATCTCAACCGAACATTCACTGCCCACTACTCGCCTATCGCAACTCCTCTCCGCGCACCCCTTGCTCTCTACCTCAATCCACGCAGAAAGGCCGTCTTTGAGCAAAATCCTTACACTTCAAACTCCTGATCTTGAGAGCCAGGACCACATCCTCACTTACCAACTCCCCGTCGCATTGTCACGGCATAACATCGGACTCGTGATTATCGACTCCATCGCTGCAAACTACCGCGCTGAGCGTGACGGTCCAAATATTCCTTCAGCGCTCGCAACTCGCTCCGCCCAGCTCGTCCGTCTCGGTGCTCAACTCCGAGAGCTGGCACGCCTCCACAACTGCGCAATCGTAGTAGCGAACCAAGTCGCCGACCGCTTCCCCCCAATCATCCCCCGCCCCTACCAAAACACCTACAACCTCCCATCCTCCCCACAACCTTCCCCCCAACAAATCCATCCCCAACACCCCCCAGTCTCCAACCCGCTAACCCTCGACCACCAACAACGTTTCTTCACCGGCTGGGGCTCTTCCCCTACCGACGGGAACCACAATCTCAAAACCCCGTCCCTCGGTCTCGTCTGGGCGAATCAAATCGCGTGCCGCGTCGCTCTGATTAAAGAATCTAGCTACGCGGAGGAAGAGGGGAGTGCGGAATGGGCGCCTAGGGGCTGGAGGCGGTGGATGAGGGTTGTGTTTGCGGCATGGGCGCCACCGACCATGGATGGGGAGAGAGGGGTGGAGATTGAGGTGTGGGCTGGGGGTGTGAGGGCTGTGGGCGAGGGAGAGAAGATCGGTCTCATGAAAGGTGAACAAGATTCATAAGAGACTCGAACGGGAGGATTTAGTGCCACCTTACGAGATATTCGACAATTTTTAGAATGACAGTTAGTAAATTGGTGGTACAGTAGCAACAGATTATACTACCCTACCTTAGTAGATAGACCTGCTACCTAGAAAATAAGCAGAAATTCTTGATTGAAACCCGCCAAGACCCCATACCCTTTGAATTGGCCCCACAAACCACAAGCATTTTGTTAGATGTCTCAACAGTGAAGACGTACGCCACGTCATCTGTGCAATAGTAGTACACAAGAAAAGTCCGGTACAACAAGTCAAAGCTAGCCTTCACGCAGCGCATCACATGTTTGCTTGATGATACGCAATCCTCCTCATTTCCCCAATTCCTGCAGGGAACACGTGATTCCAATCCTAGCTTTCAGCGGCCACAGCTCCTTCGTGTGGACGTCCACCCCTCACACCACCCCTACCACCCCTCGACCCAAAACTACCTCGTCCGCCTCTACCACGTCCTCTTCCTCGGAAACCGCCACGGTACCCATTATCCACACTCCCCTGCCCAAAAGTCTCAAAGTTCTTCTTCTGCTCCTCGCTTCGGAATTCTCGGCCCCCGACTCTCTTGCCGGCGGCTTCCTCGCGTTCTTTGGCCTCACTTGAGATATTATCAAAGAAGGATGAAGTCTTGTTGTACACTATTGCGCTGGAGTTGGTTGCGACGATGTCCTTGGGTGCGCCGTTCACGGTGTTCTCGGCTGCTGTTCCGTTGCCGTTGGTCACGGCGCCTTCGCTGGTGGGGCTGGCAATGGGAGAACCGCCTGCAATGGCTTCCTTAACAAGATCCTGCTTGTTGAACTTTGCGTTTGCGGTTTCGAAGTCGTAGTCGGTGGTGGGGACTTCGATTTTCTGAGTTTGCTGGTCCGACTGTGGGCGGCCCCCGCGGTAACTTCCTCGCCCGCCTCGATGGCCTGCGGCGTAGCCTCCAGTGCCCGGCTGCCTTGACGTTCGAATGTTGTCATTGGTGCGCATCTCGTTGACTTTCTTGGTCAGATTGTCAACTGCGTTGTCGCCTTCCACATGCTTCTTCTGACCCGGTGCTGGAGGTAGCTTGGCCATAGCGGCCGCCACAGCAGCCCTAGCATCTCGATTTGCCTCTTCCAGAGACTTGGTTACAACTCCAGTGGGACGCGGTGCGGCGGGCTTCGCAGGTGCCTGAGCCACATTCATTGGTTTCGATTGCAAGTTGCCATTCACAGGCACTGAAGGCTTGGCGGCCGGGCTTAAGCGAGGAATCGCAGGCACGATCCGTCCAGACTTGGGTCCGATTGGCACAAACTTAGCCGTTGTAGGAAAATCTGCGCTGGCCACCGTAGCAGGCGGCGCTAAAGCTTCTAAGACATTTGGCTTAGACTCTATGGGTGGTGGTGGCCCATTCGAGGCGTTCGTGGGGGGTGCTGGAGTAGTAACCGCGCTGGGTAGTTTCACCATGGCCACCGGCTTTGTAGGTGACTCTACCTGAGGGGTAGGTTCTTGCGTCTTGTCAGCAGCCGGAGCCAGTGTTGCAGACTGTTTTGATTGTGACCCTTGCTGGTTCTGATTTGGACCAGCGGGCCCGATTGGCATTTGTTGAGGATTGGGAGGACCATAGAATTGGCCCGGTGATGGGTGCGGGAAACCTTGACCTGGGGGAGGATACCATCCAGGTGGAGGAGCACCATATGGCATGACAGGGAAACCAGGACCAGGTGGGAATCCCTGCGGGCCAAACCGCTGGTTGGGTGGGGGAGGGTAGTAATATGGGAACGGTGGCTGCTGTTGAAACCTAGGGGGTGGTTGCTGGCGTTGTTGGTTGTTGTTCTGCTGTTGTGGCTGTTGAAATTGTTGAGCCTGCGATGGTGGCTGCTGTTGTGGAGTTGTTATTATATCTTGGGGTGTTGATGATGGAGTCGAACGTCGAGCGCTCTAGAAGTAACCGAAAGTCAGTGGGCTTGACAGCATATTCGTGGCGAAGAAATCAAAGAGAATAGTAACTATATCAGAAGGAAGGCAACGGAAAATATCCACATGGGTTTTGCGCTCTCGGTGGTATAAAAATGATTTACATCCGAAATACTTCATCACTTCGAAACCCTTGTGCTACTGCACAACGGCGCCAGCGAAAGCGATCAGGAGAGACTTACTCCAAGTATGGCTGGATCATCTGGCACTTTTGGCGGCTGAGGGGGCTTGTTCTCCTTGGGAGTTTCCTCGATCCTTAAGTCCTTGACATCACTCCCCCGAAATACGATGTATTCGTAGACATTGTCCGATGGTGGGACCTCATCGTCAGGGCGACGCCCTTCAGTGCCAAATGATACAACTTGCTCTAGTGCGACGGTGGAATTCTCTGAGCTGATTTCGTGAAGCGTACCGACATAGCTGGCATGTCATTAGCGACAAGACGGCCAGGCACAACACAACTGGAAAGAGTGGGCCACTACCGAATGTCTCTCTTCGAGATCAAAGAGATGCGTGAACTGCACCAACGGTCAGTCCAACTTTCGGTGAGCACGAAGTGAGGTGGCCTTGCCCAATAAATTCGGCCATTGTGCGGGTGGTCACTCAGTGAATCAGATAAAGCGTTTGTGTACCGTCTGTACCGTCACGGTTTTTCTACTGTCATGAGCAGCTTCAATGATGGTTTGTTTGAGAAGGGGGGATGGGTGAGTAGATGTAGTGGTGCTGGTAAACAAAGATGCTAAACGCCTTGCTCTAAGTGAAGGAAGTTCAAGTAAGCTCCGCCTTAGTGGCTTTCTCGGTTCCGTATTAAAAGCCAGCCTTACCCGCATCTGTGTATGGACTTTGACCTTAAAAGTACGCAACCCTCACGTCCCCCTCGTCCATCCAGAACCACCACTGAGCACAAGCATGACCACTGAGCACAAGCATGACCACTGAGCATGCGATTGGACAAGGTGCTGCTGGGAATCACTCAATATTCCAACAGCTTGAAGATTACGCATGGGCATCAGACGCAGAGTTCCAAAGCGGTCTGCAAGCCATACTTGGGACGAATCCTGCCCCAGAGCAAGCAGAGCAGTTGACACTACGTGCTCGCTGCTTCTATCTCTCGCGGTACATCGCTCGACTGAGCGAGAGCAAAATATTGGAGCACTGACATGACGGCAGTAAAATAAATATCCCAATCGACTTTAATGCGTACAAAAGCTGGCGGTCTCAGTATTCCTCTGCCCCACTCGTCAATGGCACATCAACCCATACCAGAGCTTCGCATTCAGACCGTCAGGATGAAGAAACGGATCCATCTGTATTTGATAGCATAGTTCCTGCGTCAAGTTCGTCGTCAACCACAGATCCCCCAGCACCGTACCCTATTTCCTTCAGTCAGATCGTTGAGCTCATCACGAAGGGACAACCTATACCGGGGATCAAAGAGGTGCCTGATACTTTGCTCGAAGGACAGGCTTCACAAGCTACAACTGCAAAGAGGAAGAAGCCATGGGAGAAGGGTACGAGAGAAAATGTAGATAATGGTAGTGGGATGGGTAGCACAACTCTAGGGGTGACATGAGAGAATCAAGAGATCCAAATGAGCCTTGGTACATGACTGCATCTATGGCCGAGCTTACTGCATGTTCTGCATTTCCATATCATCCAACGGAAAGCCCCAGTCCAAGGTCAAGCTTCTAGGCGTCAAGCATATCCGTGAGCCTGAAGCCATTCCAGCACCAGCTTCTCGTCCCGTTCCTTGTAATTGGCGTTTGCTCGCACAGTATCAGACACTTGAACCAGGCCACGATCGTAGCCTTTTGTATTCTTGTCCTTGAAGAATGCCGTAATATCCTTCTCCAATTCATGGCTCGCAAACTTCTGCAGGGTTGTCTTTAGATAACGATCAATAACCACAGAGTTGCCCGACAGCTTCTCGTGCACTTTCCCCCAATTTGCTTTTATGTACTCCCACAAGGCATACCGCGTTTTTGGATTCGCCGCCAAAGCAATGGAGCCAGTATGCATGTCTTGTATGGCTACTTTGTCGGAGAATTGGAAGTCTAAGAAATCGTTAACCAGATCGGTTGACTGCACCCAACCAAGGGACTGTAAGCAGATCTCTTTGCCATCGATCGATGTAGTATGTAGATATTCATGCTTCACTGCGTCGTATGCTGGTCTGCCTCCCTCGGCAACGTTGATGCGGAAGACTGCTAAACGCAAATTAGGGTGTATTGCTTTTTGATCTCCAGACATGTAGGCATCAAATCGACGTCGTGCTTCAGCGATAGTTCTGCTCCATCTGTTAACCTATAACCAAGCATTTACGAGCAGTGCTAGCTTACCCTTGATGGCCTGCGCCGCCAGCTGTGTTGATAAGCAAAGCCCGAAGCTGTCCGGTAAGGAAGTCTTCATTTGGCTCGAAGTCCCAACCAACTTTCTCCGTGGTGGTGCTAACAAGCCGAAAAGTGTAAGTTTTCAGGGCCGTGGAAATCTTCTCGTTATCTGCAAAGACCGATCGTATGTTTGCTAGGGAGCTGACGATTTGCGACCATACACTAAAGGTGTCAAATGAGGTATTTGTTACATGCAGCCACGACTTACGCATAAGCTTGCTCATCACCGAAATTCTCAACAAGAGTCAACAAACCAGGCGTTGTGGCATAGCCAGCAACAGCCAGAGCTCCTGTATCAGCTATCAATCCTATCCGGTCTTCGACACTTAGTTTTGCTCTATCAGCCCCAAGCTTTGCCAATCTAGCTGGTGGATAATTGGTTCGATAGAAGCCATTGTTGTCAGCATTCAACTTGTAGAACGCCTCATCTACGTTACGCAATGTCTCTTCTTTCGCTACTAGAGCCTTGCTAGAAAACCCTGCAGCGCGGGGCTCGGTTTTAAGGCCCAGGGGAATCCACCACAGAGTTTTGTCTTCCTCGGTCGTAACGTCACCGGTTGAAAGGAATCGTGACTGCCTGACACCAATTTGCCCAGGCTCTTCGGCGACTGTGAGCATGGGAAACCCTATGGTTCTGACCCAGTTGTTCATAAAAGAGTTGACGTCTTTTCCGGAAGCTTTACTTAGTGCAGCCCAGAGATCATCTGTCGTTGCATTACCATATGCATGGTCCTTGAGGTAGTCCGAAACTCCAAGAAGAAACGTCTCCTTTCCGAGATGGTTACTTAGCATCCTTATGACGGAGCTTCCTTTCAAGTAGCTGGAAAGCGACCTGTTAGTGAGACCAACAAGAGATATGTCAGAGCTTTCACCTAATAGCGTCAAATATCTGATCGATCTCCAAAGCGTCTTTGACTGGAACTTCGATTGGATGTGAGGCCCTCAACGAATCAAGCTGGAAGGCCGTTTGAACGGCTTCCGCCACAAATTGGCTCCAGCATTGATGGCCAGGATGCAGATAATCCACCGCAAGCCACCCTACCCAGGTTGCGAATCCTTCGTTCAGCCATAGCTCACTCCACCAATCCATTGTAACGAGATTTCCGAACCATTGGTGAGCAAGTTCTAGACAATGTTGGTCAATATTACTGTCTGGAAGGATGGGCGACGGGAAAGCATGAACGGTAGGTAGAGAGGTCGAAAACGAAATGGGGTTTTCTAGAAAACTTACCATGGGCTACAACGTATGCTACCCTGTTTTTATATTTGACATCGGAATGCTGCTCGTCAAAAAGAATAGCGGTTGTTCGGTATGTGATCAGACCCCTTTCCGAGATGGCTAATCAGCATAAGCTCACATTTTAATGGAGAACACTCCCTATCGTTCCGACAAACTTACCAATTCTCCATCGCACCGTGGCTCTATCAAACTTTGTCAGCTAATAATCTTCAGAAAAACACGTGGAAGGGGAAGACGTATGATGGGCTACTACGTCAGCTCAAGCTAAGCTTATAGGCTGTTAAAAAACGAGAGAAGGGAACTCACAAATTCATGGACTGCCAGAAGGTCCACTTTAGGGAGGGGATACTCGATGCGGAAGATCTGGATTATGTCAGTATTACATTCAGGTCTCCGGAAACAAACGCAAGGTCTTGCGAGGAGATGCTTGGAAATGGTTTGAGTTGATTGGGAAACTTGGGTAGAAGGAGTTGAGATGAAATAAACTTAAAGAGTGGAAAAACAGGCTCAAAGATTCGCTCCTTACCTCGGAGAAATAGTCGACTACTTGGTGGGCATTTTCGAGTCCAAAACGTCCCTGTTCTTTCAACCCCCGCGTCGTGTAGACCCTTACGGGTAGCTGCTTTCCGTTGTACTTTCTTCTTGTGAAGTCCTCGACATACTCAAAATCCCCAAAGGCCCAAGCTAAGAGGTAAGTACTCATCAATGGTGTTCTCTCAAATGCTACTACTTTCCGTCCATTTTTGCCTTGCTTGACATCTTTCTCGGGCATGTTGCTCAGCGCAACTTGATCTTCTGGAATTTCAATGCCAAAATCAAAGGTGGCCTTTAGATTTGGTTCATCGAAGCAGGGAAATGCTCTTCTAGCATCGCAAGATTCAAATTGGGTGCTGAACATAAAATGATGGTCTCCTATTTTTGGCACCGACTTTGCGGGTTCAACCGCAGGCTTGTATCTGAAGAGAACGTAAGCATCACAAGTAGCAACCGTGGAGTTTGAGGATACCTAGATCTATAAAATCCAGCCATATCATTATTCATGATACCACTATACTGGATCTTCAACAATGCACTCGATGAAGTAGACACTTCCTTGTCAAAGGCTAGCGTCACCCGCTGCGACTTGTCATCGTAAAGGATACTGGATGCCTTTCTTACTAGTAGATATCAACACCGCCACTGCTGAACCTTGAGAACAAGCAAATAGTACCATCAATTCCTTGGGCGGATATTTCCGCAGACTCAAGCTTCAATTGGTGCGCGTTGGGCGTAATTTCTTTCGTTGCTTTTTTAATATTGACATCGATCTTAACCGTCCCTTGAAAAGTAAAAGCACCACCAAGTTCGAGGTCGTAGAGGGCGATATCATAGTTGATCGGCTTTACCCTTCAAGGCGCTGGGTCAACTTATGGTACATCCAAACGACAAGCACTACGTACGTATCCGGTAGAACATCTCTATCGAGACTAGCCATGGCTGTGACTGTAACACAGCAGAATAACTGACCGCCACCCTTGGAAGAAGTCTTTGATGTCAATGTCGGTCGTGTCTTTGCTGACCATGGACGAGGCGGCGAGAAGGTACAAGGGCGGTCAGCAGACAGTTTATCATGCAGCAACCGGGCTTGACAATACCCCGCATTTAGGAAGCTGCGTCGGAGGAGGGCAGAACTGGTCAGAGCGCTGGAAAATGTGCTTACGATTCTCAGCCTTGTGCCGATGCTTTGAAGCATGTCATACTATGTATTATGGATGCATGGATAGGAAGTAATGGTTTCCCTCGGCTAAGTACAAGCAAGCTGTTCGACCTACGGATCCCCCTCACCCGTGATAGCTACCCAGCAACCAAATGATCGATATCGTAGCCCTTAGAATAGACGATACACGGCGCATCGTCACCGCAATTCCATAGATATTTCTTTCCTCCAAGAACGCCGCGACCAGCTAAATGCAAGGAATCCTTCCATATCCTTCAAACGCCCCAGATGCCGCTCGATGAATGGTACACGCTCATTCTCATAACCGTATGTAGACATCTAGACAAGGTAGTCTCCACTCCCGTGCGCCTAACCAGCTTCTGATCCACTCCACTCCAATACCGGTCCACTCATGCCTGAAGTCCATCCTTCGCTTCATCTCCTCAACTGCCGCTCCTGCTAGCGCCGTAGCTGTCTCATTGGCCACTGTCACAAGAAATGAAGTATCCCTTGCGGTGTAGTTCCCCGCTGAAGCTGCCCAACCAGAGGCTTGAGGTAAAGCATTTGGTAGTGGTGATGAGAAGTGTCGTGGCTCGAACCAATTGCTATGGATGTCGAAGAAGCAATGGTCTGACCAATAGCATGACGAGATGAACAGTATGAGGAGCAGGGCTGAGCAGTAAACGCAGGGTCGGTTCAAGAAGTAGGTTAGGAAGAAGAATGATACCACGAATCTGGCAAGTATCAGCATCATTGATCGAAATCTGTTTCTGCACATTCAGGCAGTAGGGCCGGTTTGACACTTACAACGGTGAAGCGTTGGTGGGTATGAAGAGAAGAGGTAGCCAACTGCAGAGAAGATTCAGTATGGAATACGGGCAGGTAATATACAGGCATACCTTCGCAAACAGAACATTGCTGTAGAAGTTAAAGACCCACAGCTTCGTACAGTTTCCCCCGAAACTCGCTTTTCTGGTGATTGAGGTTTGAGGTTTGAGGAAACCACTGGAGGATGCGGGACCCAAAATTAGTAGCGCAAGGCTGAGCCAGACTCGGCCCTTTTGGATTAACTTTGTTCCGAAATAACTTCAATGATACCTTACGTGCTTACCTACTTTTGACTTTAGAGAACGTTCCACTAGGCATAGAGTATTCAAATCCGAAGAGGGTGAAGCCATTAAACCTCTTCTAAGAGTATGGTAGTACAAGAGGGAGGCCTTATGCTAATAACCTAGGTTCCTCAAAATTCCTTTTTGTTATCATCTGGATTACTCATTCTATATGGGTAGGATAACCACGGTGATCGTTCTATTCTAAAAGGGCATAATCACTTATTAACACAACCAACAATCAAACGTGGTCTCATTATTGCTGTCTGTCATGTCAAGGAGTCGGCCGCAACAATCTATCTTATCCTACCTCATCGCACTTCACCATACATCCTACATGGTTTGACGGCGGCCAACGCAACTTGATCTGAGACTCAGCTGGCAAGAAAGTCTTGATCAATAATACATCGTGTGGCTTCAACGACAGCCTTTCAATAAATTTACTTCCTCAACTGGTGTGTCTCCATCCACTTGTTTCGCTTTCACAACAACCATATTTGTCGACTCCATTGTCACCTTCAATTTGTCGTTCCAGCCTTCAGACTATCTTGCCACTTTAAGAGTCCACCCGTAATCGGTTCCATTATCTCTATCAGATGCCACCTTCAATTTACATTTCGCATTAATCAAAACCTTCAAACCATCTTCACCTCACTTCCATTTATTTCGGTAAATTCGTTCCCAAAC